>Ga0075425_100000065_pt1 | contig 94692 bp, 155 predicted proteins | sample SoiMethybrSBSTD4_FD_75300 | JGI IMG/M metagenome (GOLD analysis project Ga0075425, IMG submission 75300) | Bulk soil microbial communities from a Populus tree surrounding site in Tennessee, USA - Soil MetaG P. TD hybrid SBSTD4 | ecosystem: Environmental > Terrestrial > Soil > Tree plantation...
CAGCGGCCAGCGGCCAGCGGCCAGCGGCCAGCGGCCAGCGGCCAGCGGCCAGCGGCCAGCGGCCAGCGGCCAGCGGCCAGCGGCCAGCGGCCAGCGGCCAGCGGCCAGCGGCCAGCGGCCGCGCGAGTCGATGCGAGTCGATGCGAGTCGATGCGAGTCGATGCAAATTGCGGGAACCCGCAAAATTTCCCGCCGCTTGACTCCCGCCGCTTGCGTGTTAGTATTGATTGTTGGCGGGAATGGCGGAGAAAACAAAATGGCGACTTTACTGATTATCGGATTCGTGGTGGTTGGGCCGATTCTAGGGATTCTCGCGTTGAACCCGAATTGCCCGGCATAACCACGACAAACGGTACAACCCGCAAAGGACGAAACAATGACGACTCTAACGAATATAGCGGTTGACGTGGTTAAGCGGATGGGTGCGGCTCGCGCGAAAGATGGGACGCATCCGGTTGTGCCGCCAAATCCGAATACGACCGGATTTGAGGGCGTTGACCGTCCGGGCCGAAAATACCGCGCACGCATAGCCTATTGCGATGCGCTGTCTGGTGGGTTTGTACGGGTTACGCTCGGTTCGTTCGAGACTGCCGAAGATGCCGGTTATGCCTACAAAGTCGCGCACGTCGCCCTATGGGGCGCGCTGAGTTATTTTGTAGGGGCTGTAACGGTTGAAATGATTGAGGCCGCGCGTGCGGCTGGTTTGGCCGATTCCACTTATGCCGCCCGTGGCGATAATGCCGGGTTGTGCGGAAAGTAACGATTATGTTTAAGAATCTTGAATTGCCGGAATGGTTGAAATGCCTGTTTATCGGGATCATTTTGACTGTAGGGATGTTCGCGGCGTTGGCGATTCTGGCGATTTTGCTGCCAATTCTGATTCCCGTTGCGTTCGGGTGGCTAATATCCGGCTTAATCGGGGAATGGTGGTCGAATCGACAGTATCGAATTGCCTACGCCGCTTGGCTTGCTGAGCAACACAAATAGGAGAATCGACTGTGACGAAGAAACACTTTATTGCGATTGCAGCGGTAATCGCGGATCAAATGAAAACGACGCATGGTGCGGAAGGGATGGCGCAGCGGGATATTCTCGATGCAACGGCTGCCGCACTGGCTGACGTTTTTGCCGGTCTTAACGGTCAATTCGACCGTGACCGATTCCTCCGGGCGTGCGGGTCAAAGGGGAAATAACGATGAAATGGGACTTTCTAATTGTGGCGTTGCCGATAATTCTGGTGATTGTGTTGGTCGTAGGGGTTATGACCGGCATGATCGAACATTCCAAGCCTTCCGATTCTAACGATGACAACGGTGCTGCGGCGTGGTATATGTCGCCCGCAAATCCGATTTCACCGTTAAATCTCAACTTCTCCGGTTCGTAGGGGTTATACCATGCACTTCGTTTATGCCAAGTTTTCCAACTATGGGCGTTCTATCGCTGGTGCTGAGATTGTCGAGTTTGTCGGCAATGACGGGCCTGCGGCGTTTGCAGCTTGGGCCGTTGCTAACGGTTATACCGAGCGGGCCAGCGCGGACGCCTATTGTGCCGGTTGTATCGGTGTTGCCTACATTGGCGCGAGTATCGACCGCACGTTCTGCGCACTGGCTGCCAAGTCTATCAGGGATGCGGCTCTTGCCGGTGCGAAGATTTTTGCGGCCCTGAGCGACTAGCGTGGTCGAGCCGGTTATGCCGGCTCGACACTCCCGCCTCTACGACCACGATAATCGTTTCAATCGTAGGGGCCGCAGAGGGCCGCTACAGCGGGCCAAGAGTCTAGGGGTGTCAGAATACCAATTTGCCGCTCGAACGCTGTAGCGGCCCGGCTATTGCGTTTATGGGCATGTTCCAATTGTAGCGTGGCGGGATGCTGGCGAAGGGTAGGGATTGTAGGATTTGTCGTCAACGCGACGGAGTTAGCGAGTTAGTTAGTTAGTCTCAAAAAATCAGCCTTATAGAGAGTATTGAATTTTAGGGATATTTTCTCTCTAATATAGAGATGATTTTTGAGGGGGTGACTAACTAACTCGATTGTCCGATTTTTGCCGTATGTTCTGCCCCTACAATCCTTTACGCCGAATTAGTCGGTTTCACAATCACTAACTGCATACCCCCTGAAAGAGTGTTAAGCGAAATCCGTAGAAAATATCCGATTCTCGATACCACCCGGATAGGTGGTAAAATAGTTAGTGATTGCCATTTCGGAGACTAACTCACAATCCCGACACCCCTCTTTCTAGGTATAACCATGTTGTAAGTATTGTACTACCAATACCTTGCGTCCTGAGTGTAGGGGCTGTAGCACCTCGCCCCTCGCCCGCTACTCTCCAAAAACGAGAAAATCGAAAACGCCCAAAAATCCAGCAAAATCGCTATATTCATGCCATAACTCCTAGATACTACAATACTTACAACCCCGACTATCGGCATAGAGGGTATAAGGGGCTTGTACGCTATGACCACGACACTCGATACCATCGTTATGACCACCTGTAATGGGGGTATGGACTGTCGTGGTCATAGCGTACACCCCTACACTCCTGATTACCATGATAGTAGCAGTGGTAGTGACTGTAGGTAGGGGTGTGGGAGTGTGGTTGTAGTGATTGTGCTGGTACTACTAGCCCATGCCATGACCACGACATTCGATACCACTAGCACAATAGGTAGTGCATGTTGTAACGAATGAATGATGAGTGATGATTGAATGAGTACGTACATTCATATGTTCTATGTTAGTTGATTTGTTGATTCCGAATTTGCCGAATGAAGTAGGTAAGAGGGTGGTGGGTCTAAATTCAGCAACAAGGTCTGTGGGGGTTGTAGGAAACCCTGCTGCTCTTTCGTATCTGACTCCAACACTCCTACATCCCTCGACGCGGGAGTGGGTGATTCTGAGTCTTTCTTGTGCCTTCTACGCATTTTGTTTGTTGACAAGAGTGTTGGGGTGTGGTATGCTGAGGGTATGAACATTCAAGACAACAACACGATGTACGCTGGCGGCTACTACGAACAAGGCGACCCCACACGCCTACGTCTTGGTCGCTTGCACCAAGCGGAGATTGACGCCGAGATTGAAGCACACCAATTCGCGGAGCCGAATATGGTCGTGGTCCAACTCGAAGTCGTGGCCGTCGAGCGGGTGGCCCCGGTGGGGTCAAAACCGAAATCCCGCAGCCAAATGCGGCGGCTAAAGGCTCAATCCTGAAATCGGAAATTTCCAACAACCACGATATGATTACCGCGTTGCCGGGGCAGTCTATGAAACCGATACTGATAAGCTGTCATAACCGAATCGAGGAACGAGACGACTACGAGAACTTCGTAGCCGCCCGACGCCGGAACCCCGACGCCACCGTGCCCTGCCGTTACCTTGGCAGCGGCGACACCGTGCAAGTCGCCATCAAAGACTTGAACCCCTCACACTTCGAGTCGTCACTGCCTCAGTTTGTAATCATCAATGACGGTGAATGCTGCCACTACCAAATCGAGGGCGGCGTGTTCACCGACGAAATTCTGGCAAACCAATTTGCGGACGGCCTCGCGGCGATAGGCCGCTACAAGCGAGAACACCTGCGGGTCACGCTGGTCAAGACTAATCCCAAGCTGTCGGACTTCCGCCTCAATACCCTAAAGAAACCGGAGACTTCGATATGGCCCCGGTCCTAGTCGAGAGAACATTCCAACTCGGCCCGCAGCACTGGCGGGTCGATTCCAAAGGCAACTGGTCCGTGCTGATGTTTGGCTGGTGGCCGGACAGCAACGGGACGCCGAGCTACCGCTGGCGACCAATCGAGAAGGGCCGCGTGCCCGACGAATTGCTGAGGCAAGTATGAGCCTGGAACAAGAAATCTTCAACGCCGCCGAGACGCCACACTCGCCGGACGAGTTGCGGCCCAAGGTGCGGCAAGTCAATGAAACCCTGTTCCGCGACACACTCTGGCTTATGATTTGGAACGGGGCACTTTACTTGCAGCCCGACCGGAAGGTGGTTCGCGGCTGGCGGGATTGCCCGGCCCTTCGGAGACTAACATGACATTCCTGTACCACCGAGACACCCAATTCGCGGGCATGGCTATCGGCAACTGGCTACGGGCCAACGCCCCGACAGCCCGATGGGTCAGCACCGTTCTGCAAGGCGACTTCTATCTGGAAACCTACCAATGAACAAAGAATGGAAAATCGGCCCGTTCTCCTGCCGCTTCGACGAAGAAACCTACAGTTGGCTCGGCTGGCCGCTCGGCTACCCGACGCTGTACATTTTCCTGGGCGGGGCCATGCCAATCCGCTCAATCGAGCTATCCAAGACGGGCGGCATACGCGAAGCCAGGGAAATCTCGCTCGACGTGTGTAGCGGCATCATGTCCAACTGGCTGAAAGAGGCGGCAAAATTCCGAGCAGACCTTGACAGACTGGACTATGCGCTGTAGGATAGAGTTATGAACAGAACCCAACTTTTCGACTTCGTGTTCTTTACCGTCATGCTTCTAATCCTTGGCACGGCAGTCGGCATCGCCATCAACAGTCCTGAGACTGACCGGCGACCGCAGCCAGCCACCGACGACGCAATGGACTGGTACTTGAACCCAGGCAACCCCGTTTCTCCACTCAGCCCGTCGAATCCGGGCAACATTATGAATTGGTGAGCCATGACCGTCCTGCTTTTCCTTGCAACCTTGTTCTTCGGCTCTTGGGTCGCAATCCTCAAGGCCAAACTCCTGATTCGGGACCGCAAGCTGGCGGCGATTCAGGACGTGGTGCTGCTGGACGCCAAGTACGGTGCGACCCACCTATCGCAGACCGTCCACGGCATCCTGAATGGGAGCTATACATGAGCGACACTTGCAACTGCTGCCACGGCGCGTCCTGCCCAACACACGACGAGCCTCGGCCCCAATACTCCATGCGGATTGGCCCCGACGAGCGGCGGCAGAAGATAATGCAGGACGCGATTACCCAAATCGCCTTGGCGCGTCTGCTGGAAGTGGTGCAAAGCGTCATCGCCGACCAGAAGCGGCTGAACAGCCCGCCCGGCACGAACCACCACACGGAAGTTTACTTCACGGCAGAGGAAGCCCTGTACCTTGAGAAAATCCTGTCGGACCTATTGACACAGCCCGACCCAATGACTATAATGAGGGGATGATGGACCACCTTTATCTTCTCGGATTCTTTGTGTTCTTCGGCCTGTCCGTGGGCATCTTCCCGCTGACCGCCCATTACCGCAAAGACCAAACTGAAATACTCTTGGCCTACATTACGTCCTTGCTTTGCGGGGTCGGGGCCGGGTACTACCTGCTGAAACTGTTGGGAGCGTAAGATGCCGAAGGTTTATTTGGCCGGGCCAATCACCGGCTGCACGTTTGACGGTTGCACCGAATGGCGCGATGTTGCCAAGGCTGAATTAGCGAAGTTCGGCATTGACGCCTACTCGCCGATGCGAGCCAAGGACTATCTCAAAGAGAAGGGCGTACTGTCCGGGTCGTACCCGGATGCTGGCCTGTTCTCGTCGTCGCGGAACATTATGACCCGCGATTTCTTCGACTGCACTTCGGCGGACGTTGTGCTGGCATATCTGGTCGGAGCGCCGCGAGTCAGTGCGGGCACGGTCATGGAAATCGCCTGGACCTATGACCGCCATATCCCGCTAGTTGCCATCATCGAGCCGGAGGGCAACGTCCACTCCCACCCGATGATCGACGAAGCTATCGGATTCCGAGCCAAGACACTCGACGAAGGACTTACCATCGTCAAAGCAATCTTGAGGCCGTAATGGAAATCCGCTTCAAGACCAGCAACTTAATCACCACGGCGTACATCGCCCCGATTAGCGACCGGGGCTGGTTTACGGCTTGGGCCGGGCGGCACACCGCCTGGAAGTATGGCTTTGTCGTGCGAGCGTTATGGTTTGGTTGGGTGCTTCGATGGGGCTACGTCCCATTCACGAAGCGGCCCGAATACCGGCTACGCCAAATGATTGAGCAGGCCAACGACGGCGATTATCTCCCAACCTATTTCAGCGACGAGTAAAATGGCAACACTGAACAACAAAGGCGAGTCCATCGTGGTCGATGGACTCACAATCACGGTCGGCGAGGAATACGTTTACCTTGACCAATTCGTGAAGGTAATCGAGATTCAGGGCGCGGGCCGCACCCGGAGCGGCACGGAAGTCTGCGTTATTGAAACCCGATTCGGCAACTGCTCGACGTGCGACTCCAACGAGTTGTACGCCAAACCCGTTTACAAGAAACCCAATGCCCGCGTGTCAAGACCCAAACTGTAATTGCAATCGGCGACCGGACACCGTGCCCTGCACGTACTGCAACGAGCCGACTGATATGACTGGCACGAAGCTGTGTCATCATTGCTACGAAGTAACCGCCCGTTTGAAGCAGTTTATTTCGTACCCGAAGGGACTGGCGTTCGTGCTGTCCTGCCTGCCACAATCGGCAGAGGATAAGTACGACCCGAACTTCGGCGATGACAAAGAGTGTGCCGACTGCGGCCATTCCTACGAACGCCACTTCGATACCTACGAAGATATGCGACCTGTCGGCTGCAAATACTGCAATTGCCAACGCTTTGCTGTGGGAAACTGAAATGTACCTTGACATGATCGTTCGCCTTGTGAAAGACTGGCCGGAAGCACCGCCTCAAGTGCGCGCCCTTGCTGCCCGTTTCTATATCGGGGCCGACACCCAAGCAGACCTTGAGCGGCAGAGTCGTCCGCTCGTCGGTTGGGAGGGTGCGGCCCCGATTTCTCCACGCCAAGCCGCCTTCATCATTGAATCAAAGGACCGCTATGTATCCTGAATACAAACCCTTGACCTGGGGCGACGTGGCCCTGGCCCTCGCCATCATCGCCGGCATCGTCATCGCGGCAGGAGTCGCCGGATGGCTAAGGCAGTAACACAGCCGCCGATACTCCCGCTCGTCCAGAACGATGAAGGCTGGCATATCGACGCCAGCGAGCTAACGCCGGACTGCCCGCTGTGGGGACCATACGACACCAAAGCCGAGGCCAACGAAGATCGTCGGCCTTCATTCGTCCGTCGTGTACGGGAGAAACGCCGTGTATCTAAGAATCGTAAGCACGACTAACGAAATCCAATTAGACGACGACCCACCCAACGGCGTGTACCAAATCCCGATTACAACGGCCTGGAAGGGGCCGGTGCGCGTCCAATTCCTCACCCGCTACGACCGGACTGTGTACAGGACGCTGCATTTTACGCAGGGCAGCGAGGAAATAATTTTCGACCTTTCTGTAGGTGACGTGTTCAATTTCAGCTTGACACAGGGCGGAAAACCTGTATCATGGAACCCATGAGCCAATACGAACCAATCACGATTGAGGAATTTAACCGCCTCGCCCGCGAGAGACAATTCGCAGTTGGTCCGTTCATCGAGACGTTCGGTGACGGTCCCTATGAGCCGTACAACCCGTCACGGCGCGTTTGGGGCATCCTGCGAGACGGGCGACAAGTAGAATCCGAGAAACAACCATGACCCCTGTGTTCCTTGACCCCGAAGGTTACGGCCCGCTGCGACCGCCCTCCGAAGATTTCCACTTCGAGTATGAGGAAGGACGACAAGCCTTTATCGAGGGCAAGCCTTTCGAGACGAACGATTACCCGGCCAACAACGGGCGACGGCTGAATCAGAGTCACGCAGCCTGGAATCGTGGCTGGAAGGACGCGAGCCGAGCGAGGGGCGCATGAAAGTCAAAATCTACTGGAACTTCAACCGAAAGTGCTGGTCCGTTCAAGATGCCAGCACGAATCTCGTTGTGGACCACGCCAAGAGGCTTGTCCTGGCCTCGCCCACCTTCAAGGTGTCCCAGGCCGGGCGGCAGCGGGTCATCCGGGAGGGCCGCAAGAACGTCCATGCGAAGGTCGCGGGCTACCGCAAGGCACGCCTGGACCGCGAGTGTCTGACCCGCGTGCGGTACAACCCCTACCGCGACGAATCCTTCGTAACCGAGGCCGGGGACCGAGTGGACGCCGCTGAAATGGCACTTTTCATGCCAGATGGCCGCGTTTACGTTAGTTGAGGCCAAAAATCGACAAATTTTTGGCATTGTAAGTCCTTTCTGGGCCTGGATTTGCAAAAATCTGGCGAAAATTTCCATTTTCTACTGGCAAAATGGGTCGTTTTGCCCGATATATCTCTATGAAGGGATTTCCGATGCCACGACCTGCTGACCACGACAATCGTTGCCAACGTACCGGCGAATTCGGGCAATGCCCGCATCCCGTCGTACCCGGCACGGATTTGTGCAATCGGCACGGCGGACGAGCAAAGGCGCAGAAGGCCGAGCGTCGAATGTACGACTTGGCCCAAGCCGAACTTCGCGGTCTATACGGTCAAATGTCCGACCGCGAGGATATTCTGTCCCTTCGAGCCGAAGTTGCGTTGATTCGGACTGCAATCCAACGATTCGCAGACTTAATGAACGCCAGCGAAGGCAGTTTTGAGTCCAAAATCAATACATTCAACAACCTTTTGCTCACGGCAAAGTCACTTGTCTCGGAGTGTGTGAAGGTTGAAAAGTCGGCTGGCTTGACGGTGGATCGGGCTGCTCTGTTGCAGTTTGCCGCCGAAGCAGTCCAAATCTGCTCTGAGGAAACCGCAGAATTACCCGGTAGCGAGGACGTGCTGGAACGCATTGCCACTCGCCTAATTGATGCCGTTAAGACGGCGGGAGAAACCGAAGATGCCGAAGTTAGTGCTTTCTAAGACGGTCATTGTCAACGCCCTTGTCCTGATTGCGGGATTTGGCACGTATGTCATCGACCACAACCTGATTACCAACAATCCCGACCTTGTGGCCGCGATTGGACTTGGCCTTTCGGGTGTGAACCTCATCCTTCGCTATCTGACAAAGACCGCGATGGCTGGCCTGTTCCACGCCCACGCCGAGTAAGCGTAACATACCGGGTTCGGCTCTCCTGGCTGCAAGGCACAGTGACCCGTATCTAGGCCCGGTCAAAATGCGCAGCATCAGACCCCTCGGCGGCTAGTACCCGCCGATCAACCCTCTCGGAAGTGATGCAACCGTACAAAGGTGTGCCGAACCCGCCTAGCGAATCGGTGAGAGGGTTTCCTTTAGCCTCCCTAGCTCAATTGGCAGAGCCGGAGATTTGTAATCCCCAGGTTGTAGGTTCGAGTCCTACGGGCGGCTATTGAAAGACGGTGACGTATGAAATTCGCTGACAAAATTGGAATTCACTTGGAACGTCGGGCCTAAAATGGCCCCGTCGTCTAATGGCTAGGACTAGCGGCTTTCAACCGAAGAATGAGGGTTCGATTCCCTTCGGGGTCACTTGCAATGAAACGAGCAGAGCGGCGAGCCGCCCTCGCCCGAAAGAAAAACAAGGCAAAGCAGATTTACTGGTTCGCACCGCCCACCTTTGCGATTAAACTCGCCAACCACTTAGCCTCATGCAGCCGATACTGTTGCGGAAATCGACGAAAGTACGAAGGCCCAACTCGGCAGGAGACGCTGAAAAGTGTCAAAGACCAGACGGACTGAGTGGCAAAAGGCATGGACAATGCTCAACGGTGAGAACGGCGAAGGGCAACCTGACCATTATTCAGGGCGTCCACGGCATAAGCGCTGGCTACGACGAAAGCACAATAAAGCGAACAGGCGGTCGGCGAAGGAAGCACTACGGCGCGGCGAGGAACCCTCGGACGAGCCACTCGACGGTTGGGAAGTCAGTTAATCAGTGCCGGTGCGGGCGTTCCGTGCTGCCAGCATACCATCTGGAAGGTCGCTGCGAAGATTGCTTTGCCATAGATCAAGAACGATTCGACGGCAAATCACGAAACATCCGACTCTTTCACACAGTAAGGTAACATGAATACGCAATCTCCCTGGATGAAGTGGGTTCTGTGGCTGGCGTTGATCCTGAGCGGTGGCGCGGCAGGGGCCGGAATTTATGGTGGAATCCGAATCACTGATGGTGATACGGACGCCAAGGTTGTCGTGAAGGCAGTTGAGACTGCCAAGATCGGCCAACTGGTCATTTTGGACGCCTCCGAGAGCCAAGTAAGCAAGTTCAAGTGGCAAGTCACGCCCAAAACTGACAATTTCGCGGTCATTGAGGATGGAAAACGGGCATTTTTCAGCGGCGACAAGCCCGGTGCATACACTTTCTGGATTGCTGGTGCGAAAGACAACACTGTTGATCTAGTCTCTGTGACCATTGTGGTCGAGGGCGTTGTCCCACCGGAACCCGGACCATCCGGCGTTGAAGCCAAGATTCGGGACTGGTTGAAGCTGGTCAAAAGTGATACGTGGGTGAATGAAGCCAACGCCATCGCTAGTTCTTTTCACAGTGTCTCGCAGCAAATCTCCGCCAACCTGCTCAAAACCCCCGAAGATGTAATCAAGGCAACCGCAATCAGCAACAAGGCGTCTCTTGGTAGTGCTGGTCCGGCATGGCAGGGCTTTGGTGAGGAACTCAGGAAGTACCTGAACGCTGAAAGTAAGGCTGGACGGCTCGCCGATATGCCGTCACACGCTTCTCTCTGGGCTAACATCGGCATTGCTTTGGAGAAAATCGCCAAAGAGGGAAAGAGGTAAGCATGAAAGCAACTGGTAAAATCGACATTTCCAAGTCAACAGTCCCCGGCAAGTCGGGTTCGCAAGTGGCGAAAGAGGCCACACCCGCCGTGAAAGGCGTCAAAGCCACACCGAAGTCGGAGCAATAATCATGGCACAAGCAAATAGCTTCGGCTCGTACAGCCCGATGGCAAAGGTTGGCTGTCCTGATTGTGCCGACAACGTAGAGTTGATTGACCATCCAGAACCGGGTGATACAGCCGATGGTCCGGGTGGTGACGTGGCCCCTGCTCACAACAGTAATGGCCCAACAGGACAACCTGCTGCACAAGAAATGGGCTACTAGAATGCCATTCAAAAGCAAAGCACAACGGGCTTTCTTGTATGCTAACAAGCCAGCCCTCGCCAAAGAGTTTGCGGCTCACACTCCGAAGGGAGCCAAGTTACCAGAGCATGTTAAGCCAAAGAAAGCCGGCAAGGGGAAGTAGTCATGGCAAAGCAGAAGAAAAACTGGATTCAAGGCGCGATCAAACACAAAGGCTCACTGACTCGTAAGGCAAAGGCGGCTGGCGAAACTGTGGCACAGTATGCGGCCCACCCACCGGCCAATGCTTCGGCCCAGACGAAACGGCAGATTGCTTTGTACAAGACGTTGCGAAGTTTTAACTAGATGCGCCCCTTGGGGATGATAAGTGGCCGAATCAAGCAACTTGATAAGGTTTCACTAAATGTCCCGACAACGCTGACAGTTATCGGTGGGGCAATCACAGTTACAAAATCGTTCCACAAAGTCACTTCACCGACCACCGGAACAACGAACTTAATAACGATCAATGGAGGCCAGCAAAGCGACGTGTTAGTTCTGATGGCATTTGATGATGCCAGGACTATTACCTTAAAAGATGTAACAGGAAACCTTGCCTTAGCAGGTAATTGTAACCTAGACAGCATCCGGGACACGATAACATTGCTGTACGACAATGGCCTGTGGGTTGAACTATGCCGCTCGAACAACTGATTTGGGACGGCCAATCCGCGACTCGCAACGATCCGCACACCTACGCAGCCCCGGATGGGGCCGACTGGCAGAAGATCACGTCGCAGGTGCAGGCCACACAGAGAGCCGTGGCAGAGTCGGCAGGGGCATTCACCCTAATGACCGGCCAAAACATGCTCGCGGGCCAGCCATTTTACGTGTTCAACAACCGAATTTGGCCTGCCCAAGCTAACGATGAAACCCATGCAGACGCCTGTGGATTTGTGTTTGTCGATGCTCCAACAGGCTCAGAAGCCGTTTGCGGGTCATCAGGTCAAGTCACAAGAGAAGATTGGTCTGCTGTCGCACTGACTGAAAAACTATCGCTCGGTGCGACTTATTTCCTACACCCAACAATCGCAGGACTCATAACCACGGAACCACCAAGTCTGCCCGGCGAATTTGTCGTGCAGTTGGGTAAAGCACTAACGCCTGAAACACTCGATATTCGCATCGAGTCACCGATAGGACTCTAATGGCTGCACGAAAACCCCTAGTAATGGTCAATGGCCGTATCCGGCAACTTCAATCCAGTGATACCCTGGATGCAGTCGTGTCGGAGGTTGATGTAATCTCGCAAACCAACGGCAATGCGGGCGCAATCGTCATCGGTACGCCGGTCTATACGACCGTTGCTGACACCGTTGACAAGGCGAAGGCTGATGCCTACGCCACTTCGGAAGTCTTGGGTCTGGTCAAGGATGCCTCTGTGGCAGCGGGCCAGCCCGGCATGATTCAAACAGACGGTGTTCTAACGGCCACAACCGGCCAATGGGATGCCATCACAGGTCAAGTTGGCGGTCTTACGACGGGCGCGATCTACTTCCTCAGCCCGACGACCGCTGGACACCTGACTTCGACTGCACCGAGCGCCACCGGCCAGCTTGTTGCTCGCGTCGGCAAGGCCCTGAGTCCGACAGAACTTGAAATCACCATCGAACAGCCTGTGGAGCTATAATGGCCGACTACAACATTCTTGATCTGCACGCCGCTGGCTCTCTGGCTGGTTGGCAGCCGAAGCGGGAAGATATTGCCGCATATCATGCCAGTCTTGGCCCGATGGGGCAATTCAAGACGGCAGCGCCGGCGATTCAGGATAGCGGGAAGGGCAAAATCGTCCTTCTGCACGAATTTTACCGTGAAGTCGTTGATCCTCAATGCCGCTCGCACAATCAGGGTAACTACGGTACATGCGTTAGCCAGGGTTGGGGCATGGGCGTGGACGTGCTGCAAGCCTCCGAAATCAAGGCTGGCAAGCGAGAAAAGTTCGCCGCTAAGGCTTCGACTGAGTACATTTATGCCATTTCGCGCGTTGAAATTGGGCGCGGTGGTTGCGGTTGGGGCGATGGCTCCAACGGTGCATGGGCTGCCGAAGGTGTCGTGAAATACGGCACACTCCATCGGATGAAGTATCTGGACGGCAAGTATGATTTGACCAACTACAGTGGTGAGATTTCTCGTCGGTGGGGTGCGCCTCGCGCGGGAGCGCCCGATGAACTTGAGCCAATCGGCAAAGAGCATCCGGTCAAGACAGTCTCTCCTGTGCGGTCATATGAGGAAGCGCGTGATGCAATTGCGAACGGCTATCCTGTGCCCGTCTGCTCAAATTATGGGTTCCGCAGCGTGCGGGACAAGGACGGCTTTGCCCGTCCAAGTGGCTCTTGGAGTCACTGTATGTTGTTCGTTTCCGTGGACGACGAGTATAGTCGGCCCGGCTTGCTGTGCTGGAATAGTTGGGGCGAGGATTGGATTTCTGGCCCGACCCGACACAACCAACCCTCCGGTTCGTTCTGGGTTGATGCCGAAGTGGCCGATGCAATGCTCCGACAGGATGATAGCTATGCAATGTCAGGCTACACAGGTTTTGAATCCCAAGACCTTGATTACCGATTATTCTAATCGGCAGCTAGGGGGTCATTCCATGAAATTTTGGCTTTTACACAGCGCTTGTATGCTGATGGCGGTGGCTTATGCTGCGTGCGTGGCTTGTCCTAAAGCGGCTCATTCGTTCAACTCTACTGGACCTGTCGAGGGGCACGTTCAAGTGGTCGAGGCTGATCGAACAGCTACAGCGATTGATTACGGTCTTGGACTCGGAGAGGCCGAACAAACTGCGTCGGCGGAGAGTGGAACGCCAGGAACGGAATCTGCGAAGGTTGCTGAGAAAGAACCGGCTACGCCCGTTTCTAACGATGCGCCAAAGGCGACAAACGGAGCGGGAGTGGCTAAGAGTGAGAACGCTGCTCAACCCAAAGACTACCTGATCTATTTCACAGCGACGTGGTGCGGGCCTTGCCGCTCGCAAAAGCCGGTCATCGAGTCTATCAAAGACGCCGGTAAGCACAAAGTTTTCATAGTGGACATTGACCAAGATAGGGCAAGTGCAAATGCGTGGGGCATTAGTTCTGTGCCGGTTGTCGCAGTTGTGCGAGACGGTAAGGTTGTGTATCGCGGAAATGGTGCTGGTCACAGCCGCGAGTTCCTCGAATCCAAACTTGAAGGAAAGTAAGCGATGGCGATTATTCGACGCCCGGCTCTTATTTTCCGGCGAGCATTACGCCGTGCCATTTGGCGCGGATGGCGTAACGGGCATATAAACGGTTCCGATGCCTACCTGCTCTATGACATTGTGCAGGGGTCGCAGCGGGGTGGCCGGTACTACATGAATCCAATCATGTCCCGGATTGAAGATCGTTGCCGAGAAGAATTGCTTGCCTACGACCCCGAATCCGCCACGACGGGCGACATTGACTGGTCGCACTGGATTGACCTGATTGTGACTTGGCTGCCAATCATTATCAAGATTGCCCTGCTGTTCCTTCAATATGACAAGCCGCCAGCCGATGAACCGTCCGAGTCGTCGAAAGTCTCACCGCTATTCTTCGGAGATTAAAATGGGAGCGCATGGCGGTTTTGTGCCCTCGACGGGGCCACGCGAAACGACACGAATCCTGAGTTCTCAAGCCGAAGGCCAAAGGCTTTGGAATCAATTGACAAAGGGCATGGAAGGAATTTATCGGGTTGCAAAGGACTATGCTGATGCCGAGTTGCCGGGCGATCCGCTCACACAACTCCGACTGATCCATACTGACCTTGGCGACCTAATTCGCAAACTCGAACAGAGGCCACAATGATTCTGACATTACCACCCCACAGCAACAAATGCCACAGCCTGACCGTCTATTCAGGCGAACGATACATCGAAGAACATTTGATCGAGCGCGAGTATTTCGGCGATGACATTGACATTGAAGGATACGCCGGACTGAAAGATGCGCGGTTTGAGCATTCGCCCGCCGACGAGCGAGGCAATAAGGAAGCACCAGAATATCGTGCGATTGCCCGTGCTGATGGCATCTGGCACGCCTACGATATTACGGCGAAGAATTTGGGGCTGCCCGATTTGGCCCCGGAAACGAAAATCACTGATCCCCACCCGGTAGATGGGTTGGAATCTGATGGTCAGGATGACGCCCAACCGGAGGTCGTAGAGGCGGCGGAGTCTCTAATACCCGCGAGCGACAAGAAATCGCGTACCCGCCGATAAATGGTTGGACCTTTCTAACGCACAAAGGGTTTGAGTGCGTCGTTGTTGGAAGGACCGGGTGGGGATTAGGAAATCAAGGGCTGGTAGGGAACAACCGCAACACACTCACGCCAAATTTGCAAGAGAAGCGGCCCACCAGCCCAATTGACAGGAACAACCGATGGCGACCAAGCTGTTTGATGAGATAAGGCTTGCAATCGCTACTGGTTTACGAAATAAGACGCTGACCAGTTGCAGCAAATGGGCACAAGCACGGCGAATCATGGGTGCGCCTGTTCCCGGCCCGTACACGTTCAAGTATCATCCGTGGTGCAGAGAGATTCACGACGCCGATTGCCCGTACATGACGGCAAAGAAATCGGCACAGGCAGGCTTCACAGAAGTAGCAATCAATCGAGCATTGTTCACCCTTGACGTACATCGCCGTTCGGTGCTGTACGTTCTTCCAACGAAAGTGCCCGATGCCGCCGACTTCTCAGCGGTTCGCTTTGGTGGTGCATTAGAACTTAGCCCGTACCTTGCGGGGATGTTCTCTGACACCAACAAAATCGACTTGAAGCAGGCTGCCGGGGCGGCTCTTTACATCCGTGGCGCTAACAGCGAATCAGGCTTGAAGTCGATCCCCGTCTCAGAGTTGATTCTGGACGAATTTGACGAAATGCGGGAGAAGTCAGTTGGGTTGGCCCTTGAACGATTATCGGGCCAGATTCACAAGCATGTATTCATGCTCTCGACCCCAACGATTCCTGGCTTTGGAATCGACTTGCAGTACCAGCGAAGCACGCAGGAACACTTTTTCTTTCCGTGCCCGCACTGTGGCAAGAAAATCGAACTCAAATGGCCGGAGAGTTTTGAGGTTTGCGGTGAAACACCTAATGACCCTGATCGGTTTCGTTCTCGACTACTTTGCTATGAGTGCAAGACGACTCTTAGCACGCATGAGACTGGCCGTATTCCTGGCGAGGATGGATGGATTGATGAGGGCAAAGCTGCCTACTTACAACCCGGCCAATGGGAAGCTACCAGTGGCAATAGTCCAGACCATCGTGGCTTTCATATCAATCAGCTTTACAGCGCGACGATCAGCCCGGCAGAAATCGCAGAACGATACTTGCTTGGCCTCCGATCAGAAGTCGCAATGCAGGAATTCAAGAACTCAAAACTAGGTGAAGCCTACTTAGCCTCAGATGCCCAGGTTCGAGACGAGCATATTGAGGCGGCTATTGCGAAAAGTTCGCATAGATTGAGTGATGCACGCCCGGCTGTTGGCGGCAAGCGACTCATAACAATGGGCATCGACCAAGGTAAATGGCATTATGTCGTGGTAAATGAGTGGACCTATGACCGGCTCGGCTACGATTTGAATGCCAATGCGAAGTGTAAGGTTCTATGGATGGGTAAGGTTGCTGAGGGTGACTTCCCTCAATTCGACCGGCTGATGCGGGAATGGCAGGTGCGGCATTGCGTGCTGGATGCCGACCCCAACATTAACGATGCCCGCCGCTTTGCTCGACGCTTCCCAGGATACGTGACACTTTGCCGTTACCGTCGTGGCGTTGTGGGTAAGGAAATTGCCCTCTCCGAGCAAGAAACCGGAGCGCCAATGGCTACGGTTGACCGGACGAGTTGGCTGGATGCAACGCTTGGCCGGTATTACAACGGGTCAATTGATCTACCCCAAGACACCCCAATCGAGTACAAAGAGCAAATTAAAGCGCCTGCGAGACGCTATGAAACGGACGATGATGGGAACGTAGTTGCCCGTTACGTCGAGACAGGGCCGGACCACTACGCCCACGCCCAGACCTATGCCGAGATTGCTTTGCCTCTCGCGGCTGCGGTTGCCTCCGCTCGCAGTATTACAGCTTTCCTCTAAGGTGGATGATGGCGCAGCCAAAGACAGACCAAATCAAAGTACCCAAAACCCGGCATCCAGAGTATCTGGCACGCCTCAAGGATTGGGACAAGTGGCGGCGAGCCTATGAGGGCGGCGACGAATTCGTTGCTCGATACCTCAAGAAATTTAGCTCGCGCGAACGTCTGCAAGATTTCCGTGACCGAAGGTCTATCACCCCGGTCCCTGCCTTTGCCAAAGCGGCTGTCAATGACATTAAGAACAGCATCTTCCAGCGAATGACCGACATTACGCGGAAGGGTGGTTCTCAGTCATACCAGATTGCGGTACAGGGACTTGACAACGGCGTGGACATGCGTGGCTCGACGATGAACGCATTTCTTGGACAGGAAGTGCTACCGGAGCTACTGGTGATGGGGCGTGTCGGCATTTATGTTGACAATCCTCCGCTGCCGGAAAACCCCTCGATTCTGGATGCAACGTCGGTTCGCCCGTACTTGTACCTGTATCGCGTTGAAGATATTTTGTCATGGTCGAGCGTCTCGATTCAAGAGCCTGACCACTATCGCTCCATCCTACTGCGTGACCGTTGCGTGGACTATGATCCGTTGACGCAGTTAGCCTTTGGTGAAGTCGAGCGTTACCGACACTTGTGGATTGATCCGGTCACTGGCAAAGTGAATGTTCAATTCTACGACAAGAGTTTTACCCCGACCGATCAAGATGGTTTGGTTGGTGGTGGACCAATCGAATTGGCGATCACAACTATCCCCTTCGTCTGCATGGATATTCGACAGTCGATTATCGAGGATGTTGCGAATCACCAAATCGCGCTGTTGAATCTTGGTTCCAGCGACGTAGCCTACGCCCTTAAAGCCAACTTCCCATTCTATACAGAGCAGCGGGACTTGCGCGGTGGCAGCCTGCATCTGATGGAGAATCTGAATCCTGATGCGGCAGCCGTAACCGGCAGCCAGCAAGCACGGGATGAGGAAGTAATGGTTGGCCCGGTGCAAGGCCGTCAGTACGATATTAACACCGAACGTCCTGGCTTCATTCACCCTTCCAGCGAACCGCTGGATGCGTCGATGAAGCTGCAAGAGAAGTTGAAAGAGGATATTCGGCTGCTTGTGAATCTTGCCGTAACAAATATCAATCCCAAGATGGCGTCGGCTGAGTCCAAGCAACTCGACCAAACGGGCCTGGAATCTGGCCTGTCCTACATCGGATTGGTACTCGAAAATGGCGAACGGCGAATTGCCCGCTTCTGGTCGATGTATGAAGGTGGTGAAGCTGCCACCATTCAATACCCCGAACAGTACAGTATCAAAACGGATGAAGAACGCCGGAAGGAAGCCAAAGATCACAATGAACTCAAGTTTGCTGTCCCAAGCAAGTCTTTCCAGAAGCAAATCAACAAAGACATTATTGACATTTTGCTTCGTGGCAAACTCTCTCCCGATGAATTGACCGCGATGCAGGCCGAAGTTGATAAGGCCAAGTATCAATCGTGTGACTCGCTGATTATCACACAAGACCTAACCAATGGTCTTGTTAGTCAAGCCACAGCCTCGGAGGCTCGCGGCTATGATCCCAACGAAGTTGAACAGGCTCGCAAGGATCAAGCAGATCGGCTGGCACTGATTGCAAAGTCGCAGACACCGCCCGGTGGCGTTAATCCAGCGACCGCAGGGGCGCGAGGCGTCCCGGATGCGGCAGTCACACCGAATCAAGGTGTAGCAGAGAAACAAGGTAAGCCTGTTCGCGGCCCCGGACAGAACACAGGAGCGGCACAATGAGTAAGTTCCCCGAACAAGTCTGGGACGGGCTAACGCCCAACCGTCAGCATTCGTCTGACACCATTAACCCCGACTATCGGGACATGCGCGTACTCACCACCGAGATTCAGGCTATTGAGTCGGCCATTCTCGAAGGTCGCATTCCGCTCGGCTTGCCCGGCCCGCAAGGTCCAAAAGGCGACCCCGGCACGCCCGGTGGTCCGCCCGGCCCGCAAGGTCCAATCGGTCCCGCTGGCCCCAAAGGCGAGCGAGGCGATCAAGGCTTGCCCGGCCCGCCCGGCCCAATTGGCCCGCAAGGTGAACCCGGAGCAGAGGGTCGAGTCGGCTTGCAAGGCGCACAAGGATTCCAAGGCCCGCATGGTCCACCCGGCCCGCAAGGTCCGAGAGGCCCGAAGGGAGATACCGGCGATCCAGGTGGACCGCCCGGCCCCCTCGGTCCAAGAGGCGTTGAAGGTCCAATCGGCCCGCAAGGTGTGCAAGGCCCGCAAGGTCCAGAAGGACCGCCCGGCCCACAAGGTCCAAGAGGCGATGCGGTCGAACTTATCAAAGTCGATAGCTGCAAGGTTCTCGAAGTGGACGCTTCGCAAGGCAACCTGTTCCATATCCTACTGCTCGAAAACTCAATCCTCAAGGCCCCGATCAACGGCGTAGATGGCAAGCGAATTTTGATTCGCATTCAGCAAGATGCAACTGGTGGCCGATTCCTGAGTCTGGGCAGCGGCTTCCATTACGGGAATGAAAGTGTCACACCCTCGGATCGTCCACTGTCAATCAGCTACCTCGATGTAATCTATGAAGGCCAGAATGGTAAGTGGCATATTCTGGATTTCAAGAAAGGGTACTAATGTCTGAGCGCAAAGCACAGTTTCCAGCACAAGTCTGGGACGGGACTGCTGCTGATCGAGACTCACGACAAATTGACTCTGGCCCTGCTTATCCGTCCTACGACCAAATCGTTGCAGAAGTCATTGCCACACAACGATATGCACAAGGTTTGATTGGCGGGACAACCAGCCCATACAATGCCGAGGCTGCGGAGAATTTGAGTGAAGGTGAGATTATCTACATCGACAATACTGGTCGATTGCAGAAAGCCGCCAACAACTCGATTGCTACTGCACAAGTTGCCGGGCTGATGATTAACGATACGTTGGTCGGTGTCGGTGGGGACTACTACACTGACTACACGCTAGAACTTGCCGATTGGTCAGGCATTACTGGCAGCACTGATTTGGTTCCCGGAGCAATCTATTTTCTGGATAGCACGCCGGGCAAGATGACCACTACCGCACCGACAGCCGATGGCTACTATGTTGTCAAAATCGGGCGGGCACAAAATACCAAGAAATTCGACATTGAAATAGGACCAGTCATACGACTGTAAAACCATGTCAGCTAAGAAACCGCTAGTAATTACGAACGGCCAAATCGAGCAACTACAGGCTGGCGATACGCTCAATGCGTCCGTCACCGAAGTTGACGTGATTGCCAAAACAAATGACAATGCTGGTTCGATTGTCATTGGTGCGCCAGTTTATGTCAAGTCAAATGGCAACGTGGACAAGGGGCGTGCTAATGCTCAAGGTACGGTGCAGATTCTCGGCCTAGTCGCCGATACATCCATTGCGGCAGCGGCCTCTGGAAACATCCAAACAGACGGCGTGCTGGCTGCTACGACTGGACAGTGGGATGCTGTCACTGGCGAAACAGGTGGTTTGACGCCGGGTGCGGTCTATTACTTGGATGCTGGTACGGCAGGCAAGCTGACTCAAACAGCCCCAACGACCACAGGACAATTTGTTGTGAAGTGTGGCCTTGCGATCAGCGCCACCGAAATGGACATTGACACAACTGCTCCGATTAAGCTGTAATGGCTATCAAGAAACCCCTTATCATCAGCGCTGGTCAGGTCCAGCAAGTTGCCGCCGCCGATTCAGTAGTCGGTGCAGCGGGTGGTATTCGGTTTCAATATGATTCCAACACGACAATTGCCGACCCAGGTTCCGGCAAGTTTCGATTCAATATTCCACCGGCCACGCAAATCGCAATCAGCGAGACAGATGCCGATGGAAACAATGTAGCAAGCCTGCTCGCTGCCTTGGATGATTCAACCAATGCCGTTCATGCTAGGCTTTACATAATGGTGGAATCAACTGGCTCGTTGTTCATCTACAACGTGACCGGAACCAACACTGACAACGGTACTTGGGACACACTCAATGTTGGCGAAATCCTGGCTGGATCAATCTCGAACGGCGATTACGTTCGCATCTGGGCCTCTTATACAGGCAATGATGGTTCCAATGGAAGCAACGGGTCTAATGGAGCCGATGGTAGGAATGCTGGTTTACTATACACTTATAGCACCACAACTACCGCTGCCGATCCTGGCTCTGGAACTTTGCGTTTCAATAACACAACTCTTGCTTCTGCCACGGCTCTGTATATTTCCGAAACAGATGGGGACGCAAACGGAATAGGAGCCTATGTCAATGCTTGGGATGATAGCACTTCCACAGTGAAGGGCCAAATCCTAATGCGGCATAATACGAACCCTGCCAAGTTCGCACTGTTTAACGTAACTGGAACCTTGACGGATAATGGGACGTGGGACACTTTGACGGTTGCCAACGTAGTTTCTAATGGCACGTTCTCAAACAACGATCCCGTCAAACTTGAGTTTATTCGCACAGGTGATATTGGCTCAACGGGTTCGACTGGCTCAACGGGTGCTGCGGGACGCGATGCTGGAATCAAGTACACCTTCGATAACGGCACAACTGACGCTGATCCCGGTTCCGGCAAATTGCGATTTGATAACGCCACAATTGGCTCAGTCACAAAAATCTACATCAATGAAACTGACGGGGATGGCAACGGTTTAGCTAACTGGATTGCGAGTTGGGACGACAGCACCAACTTCACTGATCGTGGTCAAATCCTAATTGTGAAAGATGGTGCGCCACAGAATCTTATTGTCTTTACGATTGTTGCTGCAAACACCGATGCGGGCAGTTACGACAAGATTTCTGTGACCAACTTAGTTAGCACTGGCACTATCTCGAATGGCGATACGGTCAAGGTGTTTTTCGCGCGAGCGGGAGATAAGGGTAACACAGGTAACACAGGTGCGCCCGGACAGAATGGCGTAGCCATTCAAGTAGTATCTACTGGCGGCACAGCAGCGTACTCAAAGCCCTCCGGGGCCACGGCTGTCGAAGTTATTTTGATTGGTGCCGGTGGCGGTGGAGGCGGCGGTCGTCGCGGTGCTGTTAGCTCAACTCGCGGCGGTGGAGGCGGTGGAGGCGGTGGTGCCTTTACTACTGGACTGTTTAACGCTGCACTGTTCAATGATGGTGACACAATCACTTGCGGTACTGGCGGTACTGGCGGTGCCGGTGCCTCAACCAATGACACCAATGGTAGCGGTGGAGTAGCTGGAACAGCAAGTTCCTTTGTCGGTACGGGCGGCGCTGGCATTACTCTTAGTGCTGGCGGTGGCGGTGGAGGCGGTGGCGGAACTAATAACACGACTACGGGAGCGGCAGGTGGTGCTGGTGGAGTTGGTAGCGGTGGCGGTGCCGGTGCGTTAGCGGGCGGTGCAGGCGGCAATGGCAATAGCAACAATGTCTCAACCGCTGGCGGTTCCACGACACTTAGCAGCAACACAAGTGCTGCGGCTGGCGGTGGAGGCGGTGGCGGATTCAGTTCTACTAATACAAACGTGGTAGGTTCTGCTGGTGGCAATTCTGCCAGCGCCACATTTACGGGCGGCGTCGGCGGCAATGTTGGAAATGCCGGTGTACCTGGAAATGGTGGAGCCTCAAGTGGCTACTATTGGGGCGGTGCGGGTGGCGGCGGTGGTTTCATTACTACGACGCCCCGGACTGGCGGTAGCGGCGGTGCGATTGGTGCAGGTGGTGGCGGCGGGAGTTGTGCAAACAACCCCACAACCGCCGGTACTGGTGGCGCTGGTGCAGATGGAATCGCTATCGTAATTACCTATGTCAATTAAGGATTGAACATGACAGCATACGTCACAATCGACGAAGCACAGGCATACTTCGATGTTCGGCTGCATGAAGCGGCCTGGACGGATGCCAGTCCTGGCGACCGAGAGAAGTCGCTTATTGCGGCCACGAAGATCATCGACCGATTGAACTTCAAGGGCTACAAGAAACCAGTCTATGACTATCTCCAAACCCTCACGACCACACAAGTCCCGGACCAAGCTGCTATCAATGCTGCAAGTCTGACGCAGGAGTTGCAATTCCCGCGAGACACTGACACCAACATTCCCGAAGAAATCAAGATTGCCTGCTACGAAATTGCCCATGCTTTGCTGGATGAAGTCGATCCAGATATTGAGTTGGAGAATCTGGCGATTATCTCGCATGGTTATTCGAGCGTCCGAACCACTTACTCCCGATCACACAATCCGCCAGAGCATTTGAATGCTGGCGTGCCAAGCGCAACGGCTTGGCGTTATCTCCGACCTTTTCTACGCGAACCGGGTGGAATCAAACTCAGTCGCGTTTAACCTTACCACACCGTCTGTGGAAGGGATCAACGACCTTACCTACGGGTCTGTTGAGTTAAGTTTCAGTAGGGCTTAGGAATCTGCAAATGTCTAATCTGCTTTGGAAGGTTGTTCCCGTTCTGGCTCTGTACGATGGTGAAGGTGACGGCGGCGGGGCCGGGGAAGGTGATGGTAGTGGAGCGGCTGCGGCTGCGGCTGCGGCTGGTGCTGCTGGTGCTGCTGGTGCTGCTGGTGGTGGTGCGGCGGGTGCTGCTGGTAAACCTCGCGTGTTCACTCAAGATGATGTAAACAAGTTTTTGGCGGAGGATCGTCGAAAGCATCAAGCCCAGGTTGCCAATCTGGAAACACAATACAAGGCGGCACTTGAGAATCAAAATCTCTCGGAGTCGCAGCGACAAGAGTTGCAATCGGCCCTCGAATCCTTCCAGGCCCAATACCGGACCAAGGAAGAACAGGCCAAACACGAATTTGAAAAATTCAAGGTGGAGTCCACGAAAACCTCGAAGCAGTTGGCCGAGGAACGGGACTCTTGGAAAAATCGTTACGAATCTACCGAAGTCCGGCGAGCCATTCAGGACGCTGCGAACAAGGGGGAGGCATATCGCGCGGATCATATTCTTGCGATTTTGCAGCCAATGACAAAGATGGTTCCGGTTCTTGACTCGACAGGAAAACCCACGGGAGAGTTGGCCCCTCGCGTGCATTATCCGACCGTCGATTCCAAGACGAATGAACCACTCACCGCCGTAATTACTGCGGACGAAGCGGTGGGCCTGATGAAACAGAAGCCGGAAGAATACGGCTACCTGTTTAAGTCAAATGCTCAGGGTGGCCTGGGTGGCAGTAGTGGGACCGGCGCACGCCAGCCGGGTAAAGGAAAGGTGGACGTGACTCAACTCACGCCAGCCGAGTACCGCAAAATCCGAAAAGAGAACCCGGAGGCTCTCGGATTGAAGTAATGCCGGGGTGATTGTTCTTCAAATGTCTGTTTCACAAACAAATAAGGAATCACACATGAATCCTCTGTTTTGCAAGCCGGTTCTGGCCCTTTACTCGAACAGCCTGGATGCGTACATCCCGGAATTGTGGGCCAATGAGTCGCTGTCGATCCTGTTGGAAAACATGGTCGTCTCGAATCTGGTCCATCGTGACTTCGAGAATCAGGTCGCCAGCTACGGCGATATTGTCAACACCCGGAAGCCGGGAACCTTCGTGGCAAAGCGCAAGACTTCCACGGATGACGTGACCACCCAAGACGCGACCGCGACGAACGTGGCCGTGCCGTTGGATCAGCACTTCCACACCAACTTCATCATCCGCGATGAAGAATGGAGCAAGTCGTTCAAGGACTTGGTTGTGGAGTACGTGAAGCCCGCCATGCAGAGCATTGCGACGGCTGTGGACAAGGTTGTTCTCGGTCAGGTCCACAAGTTCCTAGCCAACAAGGCTGGCAAGCTGAATGGCATGACTTCCAGCACGGCAGTCGAGGATATTCTGGCCCTCCGCGAACGGCTGAACGTCAACAAGGCTTACACCGATGGGCGTCGGCTCATCATCACCCCGACCACTTCGACAACCATGTTGTCGGACAGCCGCTTCCTCGAAGCGCAGAAGGTTGGCGATGATGGCTCGGCTCTGCGTGAAGCCTCGCTCGGTCGGAAACTTGGCTTCGATATTTTCGAGTGCCAGAACATGAACTACATCAGCGATGCTTCGACTGACTATGCCTCCGGCACGGTCACGAATGCCCTGGCGGCTGGTGGTTCGGGTTCGCAGGCCGTCACCCTGACCGGCTACAATGCTGTCGTGGGTGAGTACGTGGTTGTGGTTGGCGACGGCCAGCCGAATCGCGTGTCGGCCCGCACTGTCAGCATGGCTGACACCACGGCGATTACCCTTGTGAATGCGAACGTCAATGCGACCCTGGCGGGTGCTGCGTTCAAGATTTACAAGGCCGCTGCGGTCAACGGTGCGTTCGCGGCTGGTTACGTGAAGGGTATCAACATTGATACGTTCACGTCAGCCAAGCCCCCGCAGGTTGGTCAGTTGATTACGTTCGGAACAGGTGGTTCGAGCCACACGTACACGATCATCGCGGTCGATGTTGTGACTCCGAACACCGAGGTTCAGGTTTGGCTGGATCGTCCGCTTGCCGCCTCGCTGGCGAACAACGACGCCGCCTTCCCTGGCCCGTCCGGCAGCCTCAATTGGGCCTTCCATCGGAACGCCCTGGCTCTCGTCACCCGTCCGCTGGTCACGCCCCCGCAGCAATTCGGCGCTCAATCGGGCGTTGTGGCTGACGAAGGCATGGCGATTCGCGCGACGATGCAGTACAACGCGACCAAGCAGGGCCTCATGGTCACGCTTGATCTGTTGTGCGGCGTGAAGGAACTTGACACCGCTTTGGGTGCTGTTCTGCTCGCCTAAGACGACTCCCCGGCATTGAGCCGGTTCGCGGCGGGCGGGTTCGCTCGCCCGCCGCTTTCTCTTACAAACAGATTGGAATGCAAGGATGAGTTTCGATTTCCTCGAATTGGCTAAACAGTTTGGTCCCTTTGTGGCCTTCACTGTTTATTTCGTGTGGCAAGGTTGGCAGCGTGAAAAGCGTTACGCCGCCCGAATCGACGAACTAACGAACAAGTACAGTGATTCCTTGCAGACGCAACTTGCGCAAACAACCGTGGCTCTTACCAACAGCACAAAAGTCATCGAGCGTATCGAGAAGTTGGTAAGCCGCATTTGCCGTGAAAGCCCTGGAAGCGGTTGCGAGGATTAACATGGCTGGCAATGCTTCACTCAAACGATTCGTCCGGCGCAATATCTACGCCTTGAAGCGCCAGTACGGCGACCGGATCGACGTTTACCGAGTGGTGTCCAGTGAGACTGACCATCTAACAGGTGATAAGACTGTTGTGAAGGAAGTGCATCCGGTGCATCGAGCGCCAATCCTTCCATACAATATCACGCGCGATCAGGTCAAGACTATCTCCATTATCTCTGCCGACAAAGAGTTCGTCTATGGGGCAGGCTTTGACGCTGCTAAACGTGACGTGCTTATTGACGCCCGCGATTTGCCTCGCGGATTCGAGATTCGGCCAGAAGATTATCTGGTGTTTCAAGGCTCACGATGGGACGTGGTGACAGCGCAGAAGATTGAATCCGATGCCGGTTGGATCGTGTCAGTCAAGAACCTGCCAGGGATGCCCGCCTACGAAATCAAAGACATTCTTGTTACTCAGAGCCTCCCGTTGGCGGCTGCGGTCAGCACAAACTCCGCAGGTGAATTTCCGCAAACACTCTTAGACTCCCTTGGCCTTTCTGGCAGCCACACGGTTGTTAAGACCGTTGGGGGTTTGCCTGTCAATAGCTCTGGGTTGAACTTACAACAAACTGTCGGGGTACAGGTGAACTAATGCCCGCCGATAAAAACTGGCCCCGCTGGCTTTTCGCTAGCATCGCTGACCGCTTCAAGACGACGGCGACCGACAACAAAATACCCTTACTAATCGAGGGGATCGAGGATCGAACCTCGGAAAAGATTAGACAAGTTGACCATGCTGAATTGCGCATCAACGGCCCGACGACGCGAGAAGTCAGCAAAGGTTATTTTGAGTTAGACCTTAATGTAAACATCATCTTGCAGTCCTATATGACTGAGGAAAATGCTTACACCATCATCCAGAACGCAGGTGTGTTCTTCGCGGCGATGGGGCCAATTGAGGTTTACAAGCATGGCAATGGGCCGGACGATGACGGCAGTTTCCTCGGCTGTCTTTCTTTAAGAGAAGATTTGTCCGAACCGCGATTTATCTCGCACTTCGGTCAACTCAAAGAGGATGTTCGACTCCGCGAATCTATGGTTGGCGGAAAGTTCCAAATCTGTCTCCAAAACTAAGGGAGCCTTTCTATGGCGCAAATTGAACTTCGTAATACAACCATCTTTCTGCAAGATGGTTTTACGGGCACGGCAGCCGTAAACAATGGCGGAGGGTACATGAGTGGTGTCACAACCATCACGATTGACACTCTTGCCAATCTGCCCGATAGCGGCAATGAAGTGTTTGAGGGTGTTCGGTTCACCATCGCTGGTGAGACTGGCACGCCCGTACACACGGTAACTGCTCACTCTGGCGGTCCCCCGACTACCAGTTTGACTTTCACCCCGGCCTTGGCAAGTTCTGTTGCCAATGATGCTGCGATCACGTTCCTTCCGGCCCAAATCGAAATCAAGATTGGTAACGGGAATCTTACGTGGTCGGAGAAGCGGGAATTTGACTACGTTCGGGATCGTGGCGATCTTGATACTGTTCGACGTGGGGATGAGCAGCCAGTCGAAGTAAAAATCGACTTGCTGTATGAGTTCTACACGAACGGCTCTGGCGGTGCTTGGCTGCCCTCGCCCATTGACTTCCTGAAACGGGCCAATGAGGCTGCGAATCTGGCAAGTTCGTCTGGCGACCCCTGCGAACCGTTTGCCATCGACGTGAAAGTAATTTACGATCCGCCGTGCGGGTCGGAAACGAACGAAAATTACACGTTCCCGGATTTTCGTTACGAGAGCCTTGAGTTCAATCTTCGGGACGCCACGATCAGCGTGACGGGCAAGTGTAATGCCGTCGAGCCGAGCGTGTCCCGCGACCCGTAATTCTGATTGAAAGGAACAAAAGCCAATGGCTCAAATTGAACTTCGTAACACGACGATTTACTTTAAGGACGGTTTTGCCGGCACGGCCAAAGTCAATGGACCTGGCGCTCCGGCTGCACCGGCCAATGGTAACACGTCGATTTACATTGACAACTTGGCGAGCCTCCCGGATGCTGGAACCGTCGTGCCAATTGGCGCACGGTTTTCGGTGGTCGGCTCGACCCAAGCGTTCTATACCGTGACTGCCACGGACAAGAACGAAAACCAACTTGTTACCGTGGATGCCACGTCTGGTAACTTCACCCTCACTTTCAGCGCACAAACGACCGCGAATATCGCCTATAACGCGAGCGCGAGCGACGTGCAGACGGCTCTTGAGGCTCTGTCCAACATCGCCCCTGGCGACGTGATTGTGACGAAGCCCGCGACCGGCAAGTGGATCGTGAAGTTTACCCAAGCCTACCTGAACACGAACGTCGCCCAAATGACGGCTACGGACGTGGACTTGTCGGGTGGCGGCGATACGGTGACGGTCAGCACGCTCAATCAGGGCGGCACGACCGGCATCATCACGTTCAGCCCGGCCTTTGCCACGGCTGATGGAATCCCGGCTGACAATGCCGACATTACCTTCCTGCCTGCTCGCATCGAGATTAAGGTTGGTAACGGCAATCTCACTTGGTCTGAGAAGCGCGAATTCGATTACGTCCGTGACCGTGGCGACCTAGACACGGTTCGACGTGGCGATGAGCAGCCGGTCGAAGTGAAGCTGGATTTGCTGTATGAGTTCTACACGAATGGGTCGGGCGGGGCTTGGCTTCCGTCACCTATCGACTTCCTCAAGCAGCAAGGTGAAGCCTCCACGATTGCTAGTTCGTCTAGCGACCCGTGCGAGCCGTTCGCCATTGACATTGAAGTTGTGTACGATCCGCCCTGCGGGTCAGAGTTGAATGAGGATTACACGTTCCCGGACTTCCGGTACGAGAGCCTCGAATTCAACTTGCGTGATGCCACGATCAGCGTGACGGGAAAGTGTAATTCCGTTGAGCCGGGCGTGTCTCGCGTGTAAGTTCTCAGCAACAAAGCCCCGCCCATTGCGGGCGGGGCCTTTACTAACTCAGGAGTCGTAAAATGAAGTTTCATGGTGAAAAGCTGGAATGCCCTAACATTGCGGTGTTAGTGCTTCCTCGCGGTGATGGGGAGGTTGTGTTCAAGGCTCAAGCTGTTCTGGACTATGACGAGTTTGACAAGTTGTGTCTGGAACCCAAGGCCCCTGTTCGAGTGGTTCGCAATCGGCGTGAAGTCGTTGCCGATGATCCGACTTACGTGGCCGCTGTCAATATGCACAATGAGCGGCGTATGGCCTGGATTATCCTCAAGTCCCTGCAAGCTACGGATGGGTTGGAATGGGAAACAGTGGACATGCTCAAGCCGGATACGTGGCCGAACTATGTGACCGAGTTGCAAGAGTCGAAGTTCTCCATCATCGAAATCAACAAGATCGTTGGTCTTGCTCTGCAAGCCAATGCTCTCGATGAAGCAAAGTTGGAGGCTGCTCGACAGGCTTTCTTAGCTGGTCAGGGGAAGGTGTAAAGTCGGTCCTCTGGCCGAAGTTTCGGACGATGCACTATGCGATATGGCGCACGTGCGAAAGACTTGGCATCCTACCGCCCAACGTGAAGCGGCGGTGGGATGATAATGACCCCTGGGTTCAGGCTCAACTTCTAGCATACTCTCAAGTTCGTGACCACGAAGATATTGAGATTATCGAGGCCACGGGTCAGGCAGCAGGCTTATGAAACTAGAAGGATTCTTTGCTGAGTTGAATTTCAGCACGTCGGGAGCTATCAAGGCTATCGACGATGAAATGCAAAGACAACTGTTCCGGGCATGGGATGCTTGGCTAACAGAGTTCATCAGAATCGTTCCAGTTTGGGCCGGTCAATCTGTGGGTACAGTCTTGCCACTGGCCCACTTGCTACAGCATCCAATCTCCATCGGTGCGCCTCGCGGTAAAGCCAAAAGCGACCAATCCTCAAGAGGGGCATCACAAAGTTCAGCCACCCTAGAAGGCGGCAATGGCAAGTGGACCATCGAATACCAAACAGCGTTGAAGCATTTGATAATCAACGAATTCTTTGACGCCCGCATCTGGGGCATTCACCTGAAAACACCCGGCCCCTACAACTTTGAGGCTCAGGCTAAAAAGGCATTTCTGCAAGTTGCGGCACAGGCCGAACTTCCTGACCTTACACAATTCTTCGATTTTGATAAGCGGTCCTTCTGATGGCAGATGAAATCACACAGAAGCTAGGGTTAGATGCTTCGCAAGCGATTAGCACGCTGCGAACGCTCGGCTCCCTATTTAGCCAGTATGCACGTAACGTGCAGGCTGCGGCGGCTGCCAATACTGCCTTTAGCAAGTCCGGTCAGAATCTACTCGGCTCCATCAATCAGGATGCGAAGGCCGTCACGGACCTTGTTAAGACTCTCGGCAGCTTGCAACGTGCCCAAGATCAGGCGGCGGCTTCCGCTCAGAAGGCTGCGGCTGCTGAGGCTGCGGCTGCTTCTCGGCGGACTCAGCAAGCCTCCGCCATCAAAATTCAAAAGTCCCTTGGCGGAGAAACCGCAGGGCTTTCAGGCGATTCGCTCAATCAGGCGAATGCCCTCATTCAGAAAATCTCCCAAGTTGGTGCAAGGGCCGGTCTGACTGCAAATCAGATTAAGAGCATCGGCAACAACTTGGGTTCAGCCTTCGTCGGTCCACAGGCTCAGATTGCGAAGTTAATTACGCAACTGAATGGTATTAAGAATGCTGGCGGTGGTGGCAGCAACTTCCTGAGCAACCTGAATACCGGGTTCCTCGCGGCAGTCGTGTCCGCCAACTTACTGTCAAATGCGATCAGCAAAATTACAAATGGTCTGATCGAAGGCGTGACGGCTGCGGTAACTTACGAAAAGACCCTGGCCCGCATCCAGACAATTGCCGGGTCGGAAGTCGGCGGCATTGAGCAACTGAACAAACAGGTTCGTGCCCTGGCTGATGAATTCGGTCGGCCCGTTACAGAAGTGGCAGCGGCACAATATGAGTTACTGTCGAATCAAATCGGTAATGCTGCTGAAAGTGCAGACGTGCTGGCGACTGCATTGAAGTTGGCTAACGTGACCGGGGCTACAACTCCACAGGCCGTTAATGCGATTTCCTCGGTACTGAATTCCTACAACCTTGCCACGTCTGAGGCGGCGAATATCTCTGGCAAGTTGTTTAAGGCCGTTGACTTGGGCCGATTCACTCTGGACCAAGTTGCTGATTCTCTCGGTCGTGTTACCGTCGTGGCCGCGCAGGTTGGTGTTAGCATCGACGAAGTGCTGGCAGCCTTGGCTACCCTCACAGTTACGGGCGTTCCGGCTGATGAGGCTATGACCCTGTTGGGCAACACGATCCGTGGCCTGTTGAAGCCAACAACTGAAATGAAGGCGGTGTTTGCTGAGCTAGGAGTTAGCACGGCGGAAGCTGGCATCCAGGCAGCGGGTGGGTTCCTGCCGTTCTTGGAAAAGATCACAGCTATCTCTGGTGACACGGCCTCTGAAATCACGCAACTGACCGAGAACATTCGCGTTGCTCGCGGCGTTATCGGATTGACTGGCGATCAAGCTGAGCGCGCTGCCGAGAACCTCGCCAAGATCAAGGCGGTTGGTGCTGATCTGCTTGAGCAGAAAAATAACATCATCATCAACACGAATGCCAAGCAAGTAGAACAAGACTTAGAGCGGGTCAAGAATCTGTTTATTGTGGACATTGGCCGTAATGCCTTGGCCGCAATCTCGGCACTGTCTGCCCCATTCGGCGGGTTGACCAACGTAATCAAAATCGCGGCGGCTGCGGCTGCTGTGTATGCTGCCAATCTATTCGCGGCCAACTTCAATGCCGCGCTACTTGCCGCAGGTAATGGACTGCTCACGCTATCCTTCGCCAAAGTTGCGGCGGGTGCTGTAGCTGCTGGCCGTGGCATCGTAGCATTCATCGCTACCACCGGGCCGATCATCGCCATCACTGTTGGCGTCATCGCTCTCGGCAAAGCCATTGCCGATCTAGGTAGCGCAGGTGACAAGGCCAAGGCCGCTCTCGACGATGTATTTGCTGGCCGTGCTGAGGCCCGCCGCAAGGATGCTGAAAATACCACGAAGGCAAACCAACTGATTGCGGAAGGCCGCAAGCAAGAGTTGGACAAGTCCGTAACTGCCCTGCAAAAGTTTATCTCCGATGCCCAGGCTCTCTATAACAAGAGCGCCCAGGATGCTATCAAGTCTCAGCAACTTGTGACCGAGAATCTTCGATCACAGTTGAAAGACCGAATCAAGGCGTATGAGGATTACGTCGGGAAGTTAGAAGATGCAATCAAGGGCGCTGCCAAGGCCGAGCAGGACCAGTTTACCAATATCACCGAGCTAACCCGCACAGTTGGTCAAAACCGATTCAACCGAGCTAATCAAGGTCTGCCCGAAGGTCAGCAAGTATTCAATGACCTGAACCGCATCAATGCCCTACGTCGGCAAGCCAATGACCTTGAAGCCCAAGGCACGGTGCAGGCCAAGCAACAGGCAGATGCCGTTCGCCAAGAGGCTGCATCGCTTGCGGAATCTGCTGCCAACACGGCGAAGCAGGCTGGCGACCGTGCCCGTTTGAAGCAGGCAGAAGATGCTATCAATGCCGTGCTTGGCGACCAGATCGGTGCTGAGTTGCGAAAGACCGCTCTCGCAAAGGAAGCTGCGGCCACCGCACAAAAGGAACTTGCCAGCCAGAAGCAAAATCTGGCGGAAATCAAAGCCCTCGAATCCCAAATCGAGAAGCTACAAAACGACGCTCTCAAAGACCAGAAACTCAGCAACGATGAACGCATCGCTAAGTTCCGCGAGGCCATTCCTCTTGCCGAGGAAATCCAGAAGCGGTTGGCTAAAGCTGGCGATCCTGACCTTGCTAAGAAACTTGGCATCGGGGATTTGCTGAAAGATATTCGCAAGCCCCTGACGGATCAGTTGGGCAAGGAAGTCTCTATTAAGACTTCATTCGAGGGTGCTGCGGCGAGTCTGCAAGCTGCTTTGAACAACAAAGAGTTTGAGATTAAGGTCAAGCCGGTACTCACCGAATTATCTTTGGCTAGTGGATTGGATGCGGAGAAGCTGCTTAATCAAGGTGCTGGCCTAGATAAAATTGAGAAGGCCATTGTACAACGAGCGAAACAGGCCACGCAAGGTATCTCGACCGGGGCCAATCTGACTGAGTTGCAATCTAACGTGGCGACTGCAAAGGATGCCGTTGTCCGTGACTTGGCTAAGATTGAAGTTGAGTTCAAGCAACTAGCCCAAGGTGTGCAGACCAATGCCGGAACGGTGACACAGGTTTTACAGAAACTCAAAGCGGGTGCTGGTGAACTTGTCAATCCAAGTGGCATCACAGCGGGCTTGAGCGACCAATTCATCAATGCCGTCATCGGCAATCAGAAGGCATTGGAGATTGCTCAAAAGGGAATTGCCGCCGCAGAGTCCGGTGACACAAAAGCTGCAACGGCTGCTGTTCAGCAATTTTTGGCATTGAGTAAGGAAACAGAAACCTCGAATCCGAAGTTGTCGGAATCATATCGTTCGCTGGCGGGAGCTATCGCACAATACGTGCAAGATGCCAGCAAGTTGCAGCAAGCAAATCAGCAAGTGCAGCAGGGTGCGAATGTTGAAGGACAACTCAACACAGCTAAAGAGTTGCTGAACACAACATCCCAAGCTGCCACTGAGGAAGGCGCTCTTGCATCGGCAACATCGGCTGCCGCCACTTCGGCCAGTGCAGCCAGCAGTGCTTCGTCATCGCTCTCAGGCCAATTGAATAGTGAAGCTGCGGCCGCGCGTAATGCTGCGGCGGCTCAGCGCGAATTGAATGCAGCCCGTGCGGGAGGCGGCGGCAGTGGAGCAGAAGAATTCTCCACTGGCGGTCTAGTGTATCGGGCTTTGGGTGGTGTCATTCCGGCGTATCTTGCAGGCGGTGGGCCAAGCCCCTTCAAGCCTCGCGGGACTGATACAGTACCGGCTATGCTAACGCCGGGTGAGTTCGTAGTAAACGCTCGATCAACTCGGAAATTCTTTTCTCAGTTGGTTGCGATAAACTCAGGTCGTCAACCTGTATTTAGGGCCGCTGGTGGACCTGTCACCAACTTTAACATTGGCGATGTTAATGTAAACACGCAGGGTAATCGTCAAACTGGTGAAGTCATCGGACGCGATATTAGCCGGGCATTGAACCGGGAAATCCGCCGAGGCAACATTCGTCTCAGAACATAACGGAGAGATACCATGAACAAAGTAGCGTTTGAAGATTCGGTTGCCTTTGAGTTGGTGCGTGGTGATGGTGCGACCATTGCTTCTGCCCCGGCTTTTGCTGCGGAAGCCCCGCCGCCCCTGGCCCGAATGAACATGAAGGGCCGATTCATCGTTGAGCATATCCGCGATGGACAGGTCTTGTCGCAGTTTACCATTCCCAATGGAATCGTGGATGTTGGTCTTAACAGCATCCTCGAAATCTACTTCCATTCGGGAACCCAGATTACGACTTGGTATCTGGGCCTAATCGACAACTCCGGCTTCTCGGCTTTGGCCGCAGCGGACACAATGGCGAGCCACGCCGGTTGGACTGAATCGACAGCCTACAGCAATGCCAATCGTCCTACGTGGACGGCAGGTACGGCTGCGAGCCGGTCGATCACCAACTCGTCCACTGTTGACTTCACAATCAATGCCACGGCCACGATCAAGGGCATCTTTGTGACAAGCAACAACACGAAGGGTGGCACGTCTGGCACGCTCTGGGCGACGGCTGCGTTCGCCTCGACTGTTGCAGTTTCTAACGGTGATACTCTCAAAATCACCTACACGGTAAGCGGCTAATTCGCTTTCCTCTTTAGCCAGCGGGGTAGGGATACTCCCTACCCCGCTGTTTTCTTACGGCCATGTCTGCGCCACTAAAAGAGCAATTCGCCAACTCGACTCAGACGACCCTCAATGGGTCGATCAATAATAGCACCACGTCCGTCGTGGTGACTGATGGTTCCGTGTTTCCTTCGGTCGGCAACTTTCGCGTGAAGTGCGAAAGCGAGATTATGCTGGTCACGGCACGGTCCAGTAACACGCTCACGGTCGTTCGCGGTCAGGAGGGCACGTCGGGAGCCTCGCACGCTGACTTGTCGAAGATTGCACTGATCCTAACCGATGCCAGCATTAACCAGTACAATGCCGACTACGTGCCGCTGTGGGGATATTCGAGCCAACCTGCTCTGAACAAACTGGTCGCCGATGATGGTTCCACCATCCTTGCGGCTAGTGACTTTACTTGGCAGAACCAAGGAAGTGCATCAAAGACAGATCAGGCCGGGACCATTCTCCTGCGTGCCCCGACTGCGACAGGTGAGAACCTTCGCATCTTAGAGCGTACCGCTCCATCAGCGCCATATAGCTACATCGGAGCATTACGCGCACTCTTGATTCCTGGCAGCGGGTCTATTCCACTGGTGTTCTTTGGCTTCCGTGAGAGCAGCACCAGTAAGGTGAGTGCAATCTGTTTGAGCAATCAAAACAATGGTGGCTTCTGGGTTGACGGCATGGTGCTGTCAACTTACAAGTGGACCAATTCAACCACGTTCAGCGGGACAGGCTTGACTGTTCGATTCCACGGACTCTGCGATCATCTGCTTTGGTTCAAGATTGAGGATGACAATACCAACTTAAAGTTCTATGTTGGCGATGGCATCGAGTGGGTATTGGTCCAGACGGAGAGCCGAACAGGGCATATGGCTGGTGGGCCTAATCGAATCATTTGGGGCATCAACAATTACAACAATAGCACCTACGAGCAACTGGCCCGGCTGGTGCATTGGAGTCGTGCATCGTGACCGCTCCTGCAAAAGAACTAACGAAGAACGCTACTGAGACGACCTTGAATGGTGCGATCAACAATAGCGTTACAACCGTGACTGTCACGGATGGGTCTGTGTACCCCTCGACGGGCAACTTCCGCGTTGTGGTCGAGAGCGAGATTATGCTGGTCACAGCCCGGTCCAGCAACAACCTGACTGTTGTTCGCGGGCAAGATGGAACAACCGCAGCCTCGCACGCAGATGGCAAGAAAATCTTTCAAGTCATTACAGCCGATGGGTATGACCGTCTTGCCGCCGACAACATTCCACTGTGGGGTTGGTCGAGTCTGCTGCCGCTCAATCTGCTTGTCGATGATGATGGTGTTACCGTACTAGCGGCTACAGATTTCACTTGGCAGAATCAAGGGTCGTCCACTAAGACCGATGAAGATGGGACGATCCTACTTATCCCTACAACAAGTTCTGGCGACAACGTGCGTATCCTCGAACGCACAGCACCCTCGGCCCCGTATAGTTACATCGCCGCCTTTCAACCACTCATGCCGGTTGAAGGTAGCCCTGACTATGCGTTCTTCTGCCTCGGCTTCCGGGAAAGCAGCACAGGCAAGTTGACAACGCTGGCTGTTCAAGCTGACAGTCGCTCTGGTGGCCGTGCTAAACAGGTTGCAGTTTACCAGTGGACGAATGCCACCACAGTCACGACTGACTTGCTGGCAAAGACTACTATCACGTTTATCGGCTCGGTTGTTTGGCTAAAGGTGGAAGATAACAACACCAACCTGATTTTCTATATTAGCATGGATGGTGTGGAGTGGATTCAAATTGCTTCGGCCAGCCGAACCGCGCACATGGCTGGTGCGCCAAATCGAGTATTCTGGGGCTGCAACAATTCTGATAATGGCAGCGAAACGAACCATATCCGGCTGGTTCATTGGAGTCGTGCATCGTGACCGCACCCCTAAAAGAACAAATCAAATCTCTGGCAACGACGACCCTAAATGGGTCGATCAATAACAGTGTTACAAGTATCACTGTCACGGATGGCTCAGTGTTTCCCTCAACAGGAAATTTCCGTCTCGTCTGCCAGAGCGAGATAATGCTTTGTACGGCCCGTTCCAGCAATACGCTTACGGTCACGCGCGGGCATGAGGGAACTACGGCAGCCTCCCATGCCGACGCCTTAGCAATCAGCCTTGTCCTTACCGCAGGTAGCTTGAAGCGGCGGGGTATGGACTATCACCCCATATTTGGGGCCTCGATTGCCGAGCGACCCTTCGGCAAGATTATGAATGATGGAGCTACGGCTGCTCTTGCTGTCAGTGATTTCACCTGGGACCATCAGGGTAGCGCTTCAGCCACAGATCAAAATGGCACGATCTTAATGCGGTATCCAGTTGAAAGTGGGACCAATGCCCACGTCCTATATCGCTCAGCACCCTCAACTCCCTATGCGTACATCGCGGCTTGGCGTTGTTGTATGCCGAGTATCCAAAGTGGAAGTGCCAACAGGTTTGGCCTTTGCTTTCGGAAGAATTCAGATGGCAAACTAAACGCCATCAATTGCATCCCTGCCAATGATTCCTCATACATGAATCTTGAGGTTTCAATCTGGAATACCAGCACGTCATTCTTCACCACCGAGAAGTCGTCTAATCGCTGGTTCACCCTAGACGTGGTGTGGTTGAAGATCGAGAATGACGGCACTAACTTGAAATTCTACACAGGCATTGACGGAAAGAATTGGATTCTCATTAAGTCATTCGGTAAGACTACCTACATGAGTGGTGGTCCCGATCAAGTTGGATTCTTTGTCTCTGCCAACTCCAACAATACCCATGAGGGCATTGGAAGGCTCTTGCATTGGAGTAAGGAATAATGTCGCTAACAGGACGGCTAGGTACTTCCGATAGTCTTTGGGGTAATGAAACCCTTGGCATTGATCTTACGGACAATCCTTTGGAGCAGTCCGTAGAGTCGGTACTGGCGTTTACTAGCGATGCCACGGCGGTAGATGAGCCAGTCCTTGTCAGCAGTGCTATCAGCTTCTCGCAGTCCGCTACATACCAGCGCGATGCTTTTGGTGTGGCATCATCCACACTCGCCTTCACGGATACAGCGGTCTATACGACGATCCCAATTAACAGTATCCTGGCATTCACGTCCACCGCAACTGAGACAGTGAACTATGCTCGCAGCGTAAGCAGCGCGCTAGACTTCCAGCAGGACATTATCTCGAATATCAAGAGCGAGGAAGTAGTTACTCCACTAAACTTTGTACAAGTTGTGGGTGTAGCGCATGACTTCACAGTAGCAGCTTCCTCGATAATGGTGTTGTCATCGGTTGCAGGCCGGCCACGTCCGGCCTCTGCCACCACCACTATGTCTTTGACCAGTACGGCTGAGCGAAAGAATATCGCCATCAGCACCTTGGCATTGACGCAAGCAGTCACGGTTGGGAAGGGCGATGAGGTATCACACGTAATTGCTTTTGATAGTCAAGCAACATATACAGCCGTCCTTAAAAGGTCAGTAAACTCGGCCATTTCCTTTTCCCAATCGGCAATAGGCGTTGTTGAAAGTCGATGTACCCCGAAGAACTATACACCCTTCGTGGGTACGGGTGGCGACCCCTCTTACACAGCACCCTCGACGACACCGCCGGTACTTGGACATGCCACTCTCACACTTACTTATCCGTATGCCACGTCGGACATTGTTCTGGTGTTGCGAAATCCTGAGCCGGACAATTCCGACGTGCTTTCTTTCAATCGCATCAAACGCGAATCGCGTGGCGGTTCACTAATCATCTTTGCCGATCCAAAGTGGCCGAAGTCTCAAACCTTGCATCTGACCGTCAACAATCTAACGGGGCAGCAAGTTTCAGACATGAAGAACTTTATGATGGCCTCATTGGGCAGGGAGATTGGTCTGTTGGATTGGGAGAACCGTCAATGGCGTGGCGTAATCAAAACGCCGGATGCACAGATCACACAACAAGGTCGGCACAATCGCAGCATCACCTTTGAGTTTCAAGGGGAGGTTGTATGAGCGTAATTCTATTAGCACCGTTGCCGACGCCAACCACAATGACCATTCTCCCGAACCCGGAGTTTGGGGATGGTGAGACACCGAAGCACTCGGCCACCTTCTATCAAGCAATGGACGGCACACTCTATTCCTACGTCAAGTCCAATGACCGCTCTGAGTTGACGTACACTTTTACCCTCGCACGACCGAAAGCGTTAGAGCTACGGGCTTTCATTCGTTCCTACTACCGGGCCAAAATCCGACTTGTTAATCACAAGAACGAGACGTGGGAAGGGTATCTAACTGGCGACCCCTTTGAATTCAAGTCCGGCAGTTTGCGCAGTTTACCCGGTGGCTATGACCCCGACCAGTCAATCACCTTAACCTTTGAAGGCGTCCGGGTATCTGCCCCGGCCCCTGAATCTTGCTAAAGGCGTCCAATGCGCAATCTAAGTTCTAGTGCCCTCGACAAATTGGCAACCCGCTTAGGGACCGAGCCAGTCGTCATCATTGAGGTTCAATGGGTGACGGGTGGGCCTCGCATTGCCTATGGTGATAAAGAAGCGCCCGGTGTGAAGGGTGTCATCCATGATGTAAGTGGACTGGATGATGTTATTGGGGTGTCGGGTGGCTCGCAGTCACAGCAGATTAGTGTGAGCCTGAATGACCCTAGCGGCGAACTCAAGACAATCCTAGACTCTACTGACCCGCACAAGAAAAAGTGTTGGGTGTATCAGTGGTTCCAAGGCATGAGCCTTGACGATAAGTTCCTGATATTTCAGGGCGTACTCAACTCACCTATCGAGTGGGATGAGGGCGACAGGACGTTGCGATTCGATGTTGTGTCTAAGATTGAGGATATTGAAGTTGGCTTCTCAATCGAGGAAGGTGCATTTCCGAATCCGCCCGAAACTCTAATCGGCAAGCCGTGGCCTCTGTGCTTTGGCACGGTTGCCAATGTCCCGGCCCTACGTGTCGATTCAGTGCGGCAAGGTATCCTGGCAGATGGCACGGGCATCCATGACTTTACGCTGGAACACCGTATTGACCTTGCCAAGAAACTAACCTGCCCATCTAGTATTTGCGGCTACTCAACAACCATCGCCACTTCCCCCGGTGGTGGTCTAATCTATACGCCGCAGTATTGCGAAGATGCCAGTTGCGCTCAGCAGAAATGCACGGAGTTAGAGCGGTTGAAGTTGGAGTTGAAAGAACAAAAGGCGGCTGAGTACAGTCCCGTCCGTGTCTTTGGTGGCAGCTTATTCCCGCAGAACACGACTATCACGCTCAACATTAAGAATGGGTTATTCACTGGCAAGATGAATGGCGAAATCTTCACCATCACCGGGCGAGTCCATCCTGAGAATGATGGGCATGGGCGTGTCAGGAAGTCAGACACACAGAAAGAGATTGAGAGCAAGTGCGGACCACCCGCCTACTCCCAAGGCTCTACGACAGAGAATGCTTCGGTCGATGCCGCTGGAAATCCACAGACTGTTAATGCTGCTGGCTCGAAGCTAAGTTGGGCTAAATACAATGCTGCTGACTCAACCAGTTTCTTTTGGGCGAATGGTGGCTCGCGGGTGACGATGAATGCCGACAAGAAAATCGTGTACATCGCCAATTTGCTTCCATCGACCGTTCTTCGCGTGGCAGCCTTCCGTACAATCGACGGCTTGCGGTCCCTTTATACCGTGCCACCTGAATACTATACTGTTCGAGAAACGGACTACACCGGCTACACCGGCGTCACCGAAATCGTTTTGAATCAGGCTCTCAGCACACAGAATCTAAAAGAGGGTGGTGGATGGGAGGATGATATTTACGTCACCCTCACGTCGTCAGTTGGTCCGAACACGGTGGACATTATCGAATGGTTCATCGACACGTACACTGACTATGACACCGACACTGTTAGCTTCGATGACGTGCGTGACCTGATTGACAATTATCCAATGCACTTCGCTCTACTTGAGCGAAAGAGTCTCATCAACGTCTTGGAGGAAATTGCCTTCCAGGCTCGTTGTGCGTTGTGGTTGAAAGACAACAAATTCTTTCTTCGGTATCTGGCCCTTGAGCCGGATGCTGATGGTATGCTGACCGAATCGGACGTGATGCCTAACTCGCTAAAAATCGTCCATACTTCCACCGAAGATTTGGTGACAAAGTTCATTGCACACTGGAAGTCTGATTACGCAGTCAACAAAGATAACCTGCTGATCTTGCGGGCACGCAATGTCCCAGACTACGGCACGCATCCTTTGGACTATGACTTCTACTGCTTCAATATCTTTGAGCTAGTCCAAAAGACCGCTACCTTCTGGATGATCCGCAAGTCAAATACTTGGCGGCGAGCGCAGTTCAAGACTCTTGTGAACAAGTTGAATTTTGAGTCCTTTGACTGCATGAGCATTACGTTGCCCGATGTTGCCGATGGCACAGTGAAGTGTATCGTCGAGAAGGCTAACTACAACTCTAACGACCACACGGTTGACTTTGAGTTGTGGACACCTTGCAAAGCTGGCACGCGAACACCTTACAACTTTGCGTGGCCTGCCGACATTGACGAGCAGACGATCTTCCCGACTCTTGAGGAAGAACAGAACTCTTGGCAGAGCCGGAATAAGGCTCCCAACTTCCATACGATTGCGCCACCTGGACACCCGCTGTCACCCAACAATCCCGGTGCGCCTAGCTTCAATGTCGAGTTTGATTGCTCGAACACGTCGCTAGTCCAGCCTACCTTGTGCCCGCATAATGACCGTGGTGACAAGAAACCTTCGGATAAGGGCGATACCAAGCCGACGCCAAAGGCCCCGCAGGACGCGACTGGCCCGGTTAGCACGAAGACTTCCCCGGTGTCTAACGGGATGATTACCAACTCCTACGTTCAGCGTGTGGAGCGGAAAGCTGATAACGCACAGCAGGCGGCGTTCAATGCTCAGCAAACGGCTGAGGAAGCCAAGGATGCTGCGGGCAATGATGATGCCACAGAAGATGCAGCAAAGAAAAAGTTGCCGGATAAGGTCGGCGGAAATTGCACCTGCGTAGTGACAGTCCGCTACATCATCCCGTCGCTAGTTATCAAGCAACCTGACCATTCCTTTGGCACGACTGCTGGCGATACTGGCGACTTGGCGAACGGCGATCCATCCAAGATTGAACAGTACACGTTCAACTCAAAGGTGATGGCAGATACATTCTTGAACACGAAGCAGCAAGAAATCACCGCACGCAGCGATGGTCATGGATGGGTTGTTGGCAAAGAGGATACGTGGCTGCTCGGTGGGTGTACTGATCTTGGAATTGACGAAGACCCCGACAGCGATAACTTCGGTCAACCTTGCACGGAGCCAAAAGAGGAAGATAGGTCACTCGAAGGTTTCCACAGCGAACCCGTCCCGTAATCGAGGATAAAATGAAACTCGTTCGTGAGAGTATTGATAGGTTCTACGACTACGACATTCATGTTGAGTCGCGCACAGTTTACATAGGAGACGATAAGGAAGATGGGGTGAATCAGCGAACATCGGAGTTTGCTGTAAAAGCCCTGCATATGCTGGCGAACGCCGCTCAAGATAAAGAGATTACGATATATCTCAATAGCTTCGGCGGGTGTTGGTTTAACGGCATGGCCGTGTATGACTCTATCAAAGCCTGTCCCTGTCCAATCACTATCTACGTGGTTGGCTCAGCTATGTCAATGGGCAGCATCATTTTGCAAGCTGCCGATCAGCGCATCATCTACCCGAACGCAACCGTCATGGTCCACGATGGTTACGAGTCCAGGGTCAATGACATTCCGACAACCTTCCAGAATTGGGCGGAGTATTCCAAGAAAACTCAAAAGCGTATGTACGAGATATACGCTGAGCGGTCGGGCAGGCCAATTAGCTTTTGGCGGAAGAAATGCGCAGCCGACCTAATCCTCTCGGCCAAGGAAGCAAAGGAACTTGGGCTGGTGGATACTATCTACGGAGCATGACATGCCGAACGAAGTTGAATGCGTGCCGTGCGACGAACTTAAACGGAGGCGACGAGCCGTGACCCATGCCCCTCGACAGACCAGCTTCGCCAAGGGGCGACTCATGCCAGACGGGTCGATCATCTACCCGAAGAAAGGCTTTGAGCCACCGCCTCCAATCGAAGGCTACAACCGTGACCCTGGCAATGCGTGGCGGTTCATCCCATTGTGGCCTGCTTGCAAGTTCCTGAATCGCACGCTCCAATTGAAGCGGTGTGGTTCCTACAATATCAAGATGACTTGCGGTTGTGCCGACTGCCCGCTGCTTGGACAAATCCTCAAGATTGAGGATTGCCAGAGTTGCCCGCTTCGGCAAGAGTAAACACAGTACCATCGGCGAAACTCAGAATCAAACGTCGGTATAGCTCGGCGGTTGAGATTGAATCGGCCAAGGCATCGTGAGCGTGCTTGTGTGGGATTCCGTACAACTCACACAGGAACGGAAGATTGACAAGCCGGAATGGGACTCGCATACCGTGAGCCACGGCAATGTCGTTAATGAAAAGAGCAGAAGTCAGTGTGTCGCGCGGGTGCGAGAAGAAATACTTACCGAAATCCTCTAACCCCAACCAGTCGGTAAGAAACCCTTTCTCGTAAGCCCAATTGTGGGCGAGTGGCACAAGCGACCTTTGGAACGGAAGCCGAAGGTCGCTGACCCAATTCGCCAGCCAATCCGAAACTTGGAATTGGTCTGGCGCAAGTCGAAGATCATCTAGGCTAAGACCGCTCACTTTCATTGCTTCTGACTCAGCCCGCTCCGGGTGTTCTGGCCGGATGCTATGGTAGAACGGCCTCGCTCCGGCGAGTGGCCGATAATCACTGTCTAGTGGCTGAATTCCAATCTGCACAATCTCATGGAACCCGGCGAGCCGCCCTGTTGTCTCAACATCAATAGCAACGAGTACGTTGCCGTTCATGTTGGCTGGCTGTTGTTCATACGGCAACATGCGCAGGCTCCCATTCAATCTTGCAGATTTCGTGGCCGGCGTCGTCTCGTCCGTGAATTAACTCCCAACCAGTCATGCCTGCGAGGAGCAGGGGTATGACTACGCGCAAATTATCCATTAGCGCCCGGTCGGTTCGCACTTCCTCCCAAACAAACCAGTCCACCTTCTCAAGTGGCTCGGACTTTATTTCCGCCCATACCGTGTCGCAGGTATAAACTCCAAGGACGAAGCCGCTGCGGTCGGAGCGAATAGTCCCGGCCCGCTGAAAGTTGTAGCAGTCGAGGCCGGTTTCCTCGATAAACTCCCGCACGGCGGCTTGATCGAAAGACTCACCCGGCTCGACCTTCCCGCCGACTAGATTCAAGCGGCCCTTCTGCCATTCCGGTTTGGCCTTGCGAATCAGCATCACGTCATGCACGTCCGGCCCATTGAAAACTGGACAATGCGGAAAGACCAACACGTACTGCATCATATTTGCCTCAAGATTAGGAAGTGTGAATCCTGTCGGGCTGCCGAAGGAAGTTCGTAGGCTGTTGGTTCGTAGGCGGTTGTTCGCGGCGGCTCATACTCCGTCAACTCCCCGCGAGTCATCATTCGTCGGAAGTCCACTGGCTCACGCATCATAATACGCTCGCCACGCCCGGCTTGTAATTCGCCGAGAATGAAGCGGTAGTCTGGCTGTGAAACGTAATGAGAATTGCGAACCCCGCCGACGTAAAGGCCATAGATTGTATCCGGCCAAATCCGAAGGTTAAGTTCGGCCCCGTCCGGGTATCTGGCCTCGAACGTATTACGTCCGTCGCTGTTCACAGTCATTCGAGTTTCATACGATGCGTGGGGCACGATCAAATTACGACGGCGGCTCGGAATGATTATCCTTCCGAAGTCTCCATCCATTGTGAGCGTTTCTGTGTAGCCCCAATTGCGGCCCATATCCGGCAGCCACCAACGAGCAGCTTCATGCTCCCGGTATATTTGTTCCGCGATTCTTGTCTCAAAGCGACGACTATAGCGCGAGGCTATCTGAGCAAAGGTTTGCGGTGCTTCCCCGGTCATGCGCGTAAGTTCCTGCTCGCAGGCTTCCGACTGCGTAGGAACTACTGCACGCTCAAGCCACGCCCCTGCATCACTCGATGCAAGGGCGAAGAATTGACGGTCGTTATCCGGCTCGCGTAGTGCTGGCATAGCTCAACTCAATGACACGGTTGGCAAGGGATTCGACCTTGGAATCAAGATCGTCCAGACTGCCGTTGTTGTAAACCAATTCAGTCCAACGGTCGTAGGTGTCGAGATTGCAGTCGGCAACGTCATTGCTGATCGGTGCTGAGTTACGAATCATCTTGTACCGCAGACCGCCTCGACCCTCAACTTCGCCCGCCTCATTGAAGTACCGCATGTCGCGGACAATGATAACGTCGGCGTCAACAAATAGGGCGTTCTTAATCCACACTTCGGGGTGAACCTGCCGCATGAAGTTGCCCACTTCAATCCAAATCTGGCGAGGCGTCTTACCAATCAACGGCAGCACGACTTCGCGCAGGTGGGCGTTGGCCTCAATCTCGTAGAAGGCCCCCGGCTGCAAGCCGCCCCACTTGAACAACTCGTAGGACACTTCCTTCAACTTCGTGGCAAAACTGACTTGCTCCACTTTCAATTCGGGAGCAAGGCGGGTCAAATGCTGCGTTAGCATTTGTGCCGCCGTGTCTTTGCCAGTCCGTTTCCGGTGTCCAAAAGCTACGATCAGACTCATACTGCCTCCATTATAGCACGAAAGGGTTGGGTGTCAAGTCCTAAACGATTGGGACAAGGTGTTTCTTTTCATTCCGCATAAGCGGTGAAGCGCCGGGTTCCGGCTCAACTTCGGTCAAGCTAAGATTGCCGACGAACAGTTTATTCGCCGTTCCGGTCCCGCGAGGGAACTTCGGCGGCATAGCCGACGAGACTTTGTTCTTCGTCCATTTCACACGCTCAGCGATGCCGAGAGTTTCCATGAAGGATTCGTAGAACACGCTAAACTCAGTCTTGTATCCAGGGACGTAGAAGCAATGCTCCGCGATGAAAGTTTGCAACTCGTCGCGGGTCAACTCGACTGCCCGTTGCTTATCCTCAGTCTCGATGGCGGGAATCCGCAAGCGACCGTTGGACTGCGGGATATGCGTGTCAAGGAGCGTTCGCAGAAATGCCGGCGCTTCTTCCTCTAACTTGACCTTCAACTCCGGCCAAGGTATTTCCTGATCTTTTGCAAAGGGGTAGAATTGAACCATAGTAACGCGCGTGTCACCATCGAACACCGGGCAGGCCCGTTGCATATTCGAGCATTGAATCCAATGCGTCGTGTTTTGAATCATGTAAGGCGTAACGCCCTTCGTATGCAGATTCAATTCGCGGCCCGTAACCCAATCCTTCATCTTCTCGTACACACGCCCGCCAGCCTTCGATAGATCGGTTTCCTCGACGACGCATAGGATTGCTCCGAGCAATTCCCCGTTGAAGTTCCCTTGCGACTGCAAGGCTTGATCGGCACGAATTACGCCCTTTGTCATTAGCAAGTTGATTGCTTCGTGGAAGCTGGACTTGCCGCAGTTTTGATATGGCTCTGAATAGAAGAACAAATATGGCAGCGGCTCAGTAGGATGCTGCATCATCGACGCAACCCAATACAGCAAATATTGAGAGCCGGTCGTAATGGAGTATTGCCTGCACCATGCGTCTTTCCGCACAGCCTCATTCAAGCCACGACCACAGTGGGCGAGAATCTTGTCCCAATGCGGATGCGGCAATTCATCTTCATCGGCAGGCTTGAATCGAAAGGTGGCGGCGTCCTTGTTCCAGCGACGACCGCCTGGATACTCTGGCCCAAATGGCATATTCGTAATGGTCCAGCCATCCTCGATAATCTGCCCGGTTGCAGCCTTGGAGTCGGAAGCCGATAGTCCATTGTTCATCAGCACCGAGATTACGTTGTCCTTGTTCGTGCCACACCAACCTTCCTGGGAGTTGTGCAGCACCCAACCAGCCGGTGAACGGTTTGGCGTAATCAAATAGCGGTACTTACTATCGAAGTTGGTTGTCTCGGACGGGATTTGTGGTAGGTCTGCACGCAGCACTTTGCGGAGCGTCCGACCCTTCTCAATGAAGCCCGCCTTGTCAGTCTCAGTATCGCCCTTCTCCGACTTGACTTCGACGACTATGCCAACACCATCCTTGCTGACACGTAGCTTAGTCTGGCGAGTTGCCAGCGCCCCGTTCATGTCCAGCTTCGCCCCAAGCAACTTAGCTACTTCACCGGCAACCGTCATTGAGGGAAACACGAAGCCACCATCTTCGTCGCGGATACCGCCCTTAGCGATGGCGGTCGTGCGGAAATCGTTAGGCTGATTGTAGTAGCAGTAGGTCCAGCCACCTTCCTGAATCCACGTATCGGACTCGCGTGCGCCTTCGCTATACCGGACGACTCGCCACGCACCTTCGGGCTTGGGGTAGCAGTAGCAGTTGTGGTCGCCCTGCTCGCGTCCAGTCGCCAGCGTGTTGAACGTGCCAAGCAGATTAAGAGCCGTGTGTGCTTCTGCCAACGACGCCGTATGCGTTCTCAGCAAGCCGTGGTCAGCTTCCCACACGCACGTATGGCCGTTCTCAGCAAGCCAATCCATGAGGCGATGATGCCCGTCGTCAAGTGGGGCCGACTTCGTGGACTCGGACAAAGCCATCAGCTTGTCCTGCGCCGACTCCGGCAGACCGGGCACGCGGACCTTACGCCGCTTCCGGCTCACGACTTCGATATGGTCCCGCCAGTTTTCCGGCACTTCAAGCAGGTCGTGCTTGCGGGGCGTCAGCAGCTTGAGTCCTTGATTCGTGGCGTTCATCTTGCGATGCCACACCCACATGTTGCCGCCGCAAATATCCACGCCAGCGGAGAAGTCGAATCCCGCCTCAGCGCTCATCATGCCAAGCACAGCACGTCCTAGTGCGGCATGTTCTGTATGATTGGCGGTGGGGATGCCCTTGCCCAAATGCACCCGTAAATGGAGTCCCCCACCGCCAGTCGATTTGCGAGTTTCCACCCAAGGAATTGCTTGGGCAGCCTCTCGTACTCGATCAAGTTCCTCTTGTGTGATGCCAGTCCCAAGATGGGACGAGCCGCAAATGGCGTCGAAGTCGTAGGCAACGTGCATCGACTTGCGTTCGGCGAAGTTCCAGCCCGTCATGCCAATAGCGAGGGCGTGGACTGCGAGCGGCCACTGTAGCTGCCATTCCTTGAATTCGGGAATGGTCTTAGCGTTTTTCGGGATTCGGAAATTGAACCAAGTGTTGACCCCATCGGTCCAGGCTTTCTTGCCTTCAACTTGCTCGCCGCCTTCGGGCGAGGCCATAACTTGAACTTCCATGCCGGGGTCGTAAAGTGCTGCTAAATCTGGATGGGTGTGGTTGTTCAGGAAGTTACGGATAACTTCGGTGACATTCATCGGGGGCGGTCCTTGGGCATTGATAGTTACGGATTACGGGCATACTCTTAGTATAAGGGATGTAGGGGCGTTTGTCAATGGTTAGTCGGCATTTTGGGCAAAGTCGCCACAAACTCTTTGGTCGTCGAGGGTTGCGGGCAAAGTTAGCAGTTAGTTAGTCACCCCCTTCAATATCATCCTATATAGCGCTTAAAATATTCTACCCTATATTCAACTCTCCCTACAGAGCAATATTTTAAGACTAACTGGCTAACTCCTAACTTTCCAAGTCGCAACTCGATTTGTAGTTGCGACTTTCGCTGGTTAGCCGATAGCACCCGTACACCGCGTATTCATGTTGCCTCGCTAACTTATCGTGATGATTTTTCGCCACACTATTGACACAATCGTTATCCGTGGTATAATAGAACTATGGACGTTCCAATTGAACTAATCATGGAGAGCGAAATCGCTATGCGGTTCGCCGACACGACTTGCCTCGAATACGAGCAGCTTCGTGACGCCATCCGTACAAGCAACTGGATGCGTCCTATTCTAACACGCAAACGGGCAGACGGCAAGTACGAAATTCTCGACGGGCTGCATCGCTACTGCATCGCCAAAGACTTAGAATGGCCGACCGTTCCCGTCGAAATCTTTGAGGGCATTGGTGACGATGAGGCTATGATCGTTGGGATTAAGGCCAACGCCGTATCCGTCCACCCCAAGCCAGCCGAGTACGCTGCCGCGATTCGCCGCCTTGCCGCCCGCCACCCTGAGTGGACTGTGGGCTACCTTGCAGGGGTATTATGCAAGCCGACCGGGTGGGTCAAAGACCAACTCAAGCTGCTCAAACTGATTGAAGTAATACAGCGGGACGTTGACTCAGGCCGCATAAATCTACAATCGGCCTTCATCCTTTCCTGTTGTCCGAAGTCCTGGCAGACACAATTCCGCGAAGATGCCGCGATGCTTACAACTAGCGAGTTACGGGCCAAGGTCATGCCACTGTTAAGGGCGTACCACCAACGACTTGCATCCGGGAAGATCGACCCGGAACCGCCCGTATTTCAGCCGGTAGCCAGCGTCCGCCCGATCAGAGTATTAAAGGCGGCTCTTGACAAACCGAGCATAGCTGATACAATAGTATTAGACCCTCAATGCGTGACCAAAGCCGACGCCTTCCGTTTGGGAGTAGCGTGGGCATTACGCCTTGACCCTGAATCCGTCCAGCACCAGCGGCTTGTGGCCGGGCGGAAGCAGCAACAAATCGAGGAAGCCGACGCCCGCCGACGAAAGGCAAGGTCAAAACGTGCAGGCGACATGCCGACATTTCCCTTTTCAAGTTCAATCATTCAGTGAGGAAAAGACATGAGCGCAATTGCTACCCTTCCGTCCCTTAGCCAGATTGGTTCCATCGCTGCGCCGGCAAAGGTGCTGGCCGAGTTGACCAAAGCGGGGGACTATCTTGAGCGTATCCAGTTGTTTCAGGGTACGTCGAGCGCCGCGAAACAGAACAAGATTCGTGCCGGGCACTATGGAATCCCCCGGAATAGCGGCGAGGATATTGAGGAACTAGGCGAGCGCATCGACGTACTCGTTGCTGCGGCCCGCGCCAAGGCCCTTGATACCAACGGCGAGACGCCGGTTGCGGCCCACGACCCCGAATCCGCCGAATTCAAGCGGATTAAAGAGCAGGCGGATACCGTCGAGGATTCTGGCTGCATGTACGGCGTGGAGTTTCTGGTGTTCGAGCGGTCCACCGGCAAGTTCTATACCTACTTCGCGGCTGGTGCTTCGGCCCGGCGTGAGGCAGGCAAGATGCTGCCGACCGAGGAAACGGGTATTCGCCCGATTACCATGAGTGTTCGCTTCATTGAGAAGCGGTATTCGTGGCACGCCCCGGTGGCGACGAAGTGTTCAACGCCGTTTACGAACGCTCCCGGACTTGAGGAATTTAAGGCGCAAGTCGAAAAGTTCTTCAAGAGCGACAACGAAGGTGGGCGAGAGGAAGTCAAGCCTGCCGCAGCGAAAGGACGGCGTGCCCGGTAACACGGGTCTGCTGGAAGGTCTGGTTTACGAGTGCCAACCGTTAAGAACCAGTTTAGCCGCCCACGCATTTGCGGGGCGGCACTTTATTGGGGAGTAGCTCAGTTGGTTAGAGCATCGCACTGATACTGCGAAGGTCGTCGGTTCGAGTCCGACTTCCCCGATTGGAGAAACAAATGCCTGCATCGACTAAAGACACAGCACGCGATGCCTCGATTTATACCGGGGCGACACTTAGCGACTTGCTGATGCGGGAGCAATACCCGCGCAGAGCAGCTAGGGTCGCATCCCGTCCAACGCGAGAGTATCTTCACTCAACGACATTGAGCAGCGACCGCGAATACAAGTCGTGGGTCAATGCGACGGTCGGCCAGATTGCAGCCGGTATTAAGGCCGATTACCCGGACGGGTTTGAATGCGTTGAGTTTAGCTACCCGGAGTTGCAAGACCGTTTCCCAGGACAAGCCATTTCGCGGGCACAGGTCATGGGAATCTTCGTCGTGGCCTTGACACACGGCGTCGGGTCGGATAAAATGCAACTGACACTTTTGGTACGGACGCAAGAATGGCAGCAATCGCCGAAGTAATGCCCCTGCATCAAACGCAGGCCGATCATTCAACCCTACTCACGCTTCTCGCCAAGATTCATGGCGTGAGTCCGTCCGCCGTTTTGGATTCGTCCAACCGCCAGTTTACCGAAGCGGCGAAGGCAGTCATTCAACTCTCAGCGGCGGAAGGCCAACACCCCAACGCTGTCAAGGCGTTGCAAAATTCTCATGCGGTCCAGCGGCACTTCCATTATTCGTTCCTTGTTATCTCGCAGCCGGGGGTGTTCGAGGAAGTCATGTTGCTGAATACAGGACTCGCGTTGACGCTCGCTTATCACGACTTTGACCGGCCTGTGTACATTATCTCTGGCACACTCGCCGAGTGGCGGGATGCCGTGGCGGTCGGCTGCGGCGAAGCGGCAACGACCGACCTGCGCTACGTGTTCAACAAGTTGAGCCTCTGGTTCGAGAAGTTGGGCCTTGGCGAAGTGTGGGCAGCGTACCATCGCTACTCCATGCCGGACGGAACATTTAGACTTGAGGGGCCGAAGAATGGTCGATGAACCACTGACACAGACAGTCAAGTTGCAAGTTGGGAACTATCGCTACCCGGTTCAAATGACTTTGAACGGGGACCGGATTGAGTTTCAATTCCGGTACAACAAAGCCATCATGGATGAAATCAAGTCGATGGCGGACGCTCGCTGGCATGGCCGCGACCCGCACCCACGAAAGATTTGGTCCATCCTTGACTGCGAACGCAATCGCTTTCAACTGGCATGGTTGCAAGGTGAGAATCCGTATGAGTGGTTCGAGCAGCCGGTTAAGGAATTCTCCTACGACCGTCCGCTGATGCTGCACCAATGCGATATGACCAACTGCGGTCTGACGTACCACTACCAGCTTTGGGCGGCGGAAATGGGCCTGGGTAAGACTCTCTCTGCGATTGAAGTCGCCGAGCGGTCGGGCCATCCCGACTGGTGGTGGGTCGCCCCGCGTGCCGCATTGAAGGCGGTCGAGCGCGAGCTACGCAAGTGGGAAAGCCGTGTCAGTCCTACGCTTATGACCTACGAAGGTTTGGTCAAGCTAATTGCTAACTGGACGCCCGGCACGGCCCCGCCGCATGGCGTGGTACTTGACGAGTCACAACGAATTAAGACCGCCAGCACAAAGCGGTCAATCTCGGCGTTCCATCTTGCTACGAACATGCGTAGTCATTGGGGCTACGATTCCTTCGTGATTGAAATGTCCGGTACGCCTTCGCCGAAGTCGCCCGTCGATTGGTGGCATCAGGCGGAAGTGGCCTGCCCCGGCTTCCTGCGGGAAGGCTCGCCTTCGTCGTTCCAACGGCGGCTGGCGTTCATGGAGCAAGTCACTACGCTCGAAGGCCAGAAGTTCTGGAAGCAAGTCGGCTGGCGGGACGACACCCGCAAATGCAATCTGTGCGGGCACTACGCCGAATACGAAGCACACGACAAAGTGGCGGCGATGGTCATTGGCAAGGACTACCATCCGTTCCAAGAGTCTGTCAACGAAGTCGAATTGTTGTACGAGCGGCTGCGAGGGCTGGTCGTTATCAAGTCCAAGAAAGACTGCCTCGACTTACCGGATAAGCACTATCGCCAGATTCGCTGCCAGCCCAAGCCATCCATTCTGCGAGCCGCGAAAACGATATTCGAGACTTCGCCCAATACCGTGACCGGCATGACGCTGCTGCGGGAGTTGAGTGACGGCTTTCAATACCGCGAGGAACCGCACGGTAAGAAAACTTGCCCGCACTGTGAGGGCCGCAAGGAAGTCAAGCAATGGGTTGATCCGGCTGACGAAGATCGCGTATTCTCGCAGATAGATTTCCTTGACCCGGAACTACAAGAGGCGCTTATCGAGCGCACTATTCTGTGCCCGACGTGCAACGGCAACGGTGAAATTGACAACATGGTTCGCGTTGCCTTGCGGGTTCCGTCCCCCAAGATCGACGTGTTGAAGGACTTGCTCGACGAGTGTGATGAGCAGGGCCGCATCGTAATCTTCGCCGGGTTCACCGGGGCTATCGACCAGTGCTGCGAGTTGGCACAGAAAGAAAACTGGACCGTCATTCGAGTTGACGGGCGCGGCTGGTCGGTCATTGGACCGGACGGTTCACCGATCAAGCGGGACGCCCTCGACTTATGGGCGGACTTATCAGACACCGAGGAAACACGCCGGGTGGCGTTTATAGCGCACCCTGGCAGCGGTGGCGTCGGGTTGACGCTTACCGAATCGTCAATGGTCGTGTTCTACTCCAACGACTTCAATCCAGAGTATCGTGCGCAGGCCGAAGATCGTATCCATCGGCCCGGCATGGACTATGCGAAGGGAGCAACCATTGTGGATATTTTTCACCTGCCGTCTGATGACCGGGTGTACGAAATCCTCAAGGACAATCGCCGCCTCGAACTTATGTCGATGGGCGAGTTTAGGAATGTTCTCGACGTGGTTAACACGGATTACGACTATTGACAAAACCGAGCGTATCGGTTATAATAATGGTATAGGCCCAAAAGGAACCCACGATGCCCAAACCCGTTCAAGTACCCGACCCGGCATTAGCCGCTCACCTTTACGCTCTTGCAGCCACCGGCTTTAAGGGCACGACCACCGAACTATCCAGTGCGTTAGGGTACGGCACAATGTCGCCCACGTCCGCTGGTCAGTTTGCCGCTCGCGTGCGGGCGAACGCCGAAGTCTTGGCGAATCTCAAGGTGGTTATCACCTTTGTCGCTAAGGGCAACAATAAATACATCACAGTCGAGAAGGCAAAGGGCTATCGCAGCAAGGCCCCTGATTTCGCGGTCGCTTCCGACCAGCCGACGCCAGCCGCCGTGAAGGGGAGCAGCGAGGGCTTCGACCCGACCGATACGCGAGTCGTGGAGTTGGAGTCGGACATTGTTCACTACAAGTCGGAGTTGCGGCAGACAAAGGCGGCACTGTCCGCTGCGAGCCGGGAACACGGCTTGTTCAAAGCCATCGTGTCGGAGTTGGAGCCACGCATCGTGGCGATGAATGGCCTGCCGCCACAGCGCCCGGTCGGCCTCCCGACCCGCGACCTGATTGACGAGCATCTTGTCATTCACCTTTCTGACGGGCATCACGATCAAGTAGTACACCCGCACGAATGCGGTGGTCTTGAGAATTACAACTTTTGGGTGTCATGCCGTCGAGCCGAGAACTACGTCGATTCAATTCTAAGGTGGACGCAGACGACCCTCAGCAACTTCCGCTTTCATCGAGCAACCATCCTGGCCTACGGCGACCATACCAGCGGCGAGATTCATGGAGCGGTCGAGCGGTCCACCTTCCGCAATCAATTCCGCAACTCGCTTGCCATCGGCCAACTGCACGCCCTGATGATTCGGGACATTGCAGCCTTCATCCCGGTCGTGGACATTGTGTACGTCCCCGGCAACCACGGTCGTCGGTCGCAGAAGAAAGACTATCACGGTGCATGGAACAATTGGGACTATCTCGTTGCCGAGACAGCCCGCATGTACTGCCGTGATCTTGAGAACGTGTCCTTCAACATTCCCGACGCCTTCGCTGCGAACGTGGTCATTGAAGGCATCGGCTTCCAGATTGCCCACGGCGACGACATTAACTCGTCGATGGGCATTCCGTGGTACGGCCTACAGCGGCGTGCTGGCCGACTGATGGCTCTCAATTATACCGCGAGCCAGTCCGCTCGCGTCCGATACTTCGTGTGCGGCCACTTCCACAAGCCGGGTAACATCGGTGACATGGACGGCGAGTTGATTGTTAACGGACCTTGGCCCGCCACCGATGCTTACTGTTTCAATCGCTTCTCTGGCTTCACCGAGCCTCAACAACTAATCCACGGCGTCAACGAGAAGTACGGCGTGACTTGGCGACTGCCGGTGAAGCTGCGGTCGGCTGACGAATTGGCCGGGCCGAAGCGGTACAAGATCGACCTTTCCTCAGAGGAAGGATTGGTTCAGGAAATGAGCGGTGCAGAATGAGTACCTTGGATTACGAGAAGTGGCGTCAGCGGCAGTTTCAGTTGGATGCGAAAGACCGCCTCGACGCCTGGGACGAGTTGCACTTCGACGTGCTGAAACCAACCTTCGTCCCTGCTCCTGTGCATGAGCAACTTTTCGTATCGGAAGGTGAGTATCGACGAGACGCCTACGTGAACCGGGGTAAGTAACGTGTATCGCTTCAACAAGCCGCTGCATCAATTCGCGTCCGAGTTGGACTTGAAGGTGTTTTCTCGTAAGCTGTTTGCTGACCCGTTCAACTTGTACAATATCGTGCCGCTGCTGATCGACACGGAAGGCAATCTTTACCAGACGAAGAACCCGCTGATCGTTATTGACCGAACGCCCGGCCAACCGGCGAAGCTGTGCATCTACACGAAATCGCCAGCAACGCGAGCCTTGCGAATAGTTGGGCAAGTCACGGCGGTTCGAGACGCCTACGATTACTTGCCGCCGCAGTACGAAACTCGGCCAAGGGTGGACGGTGAGGGAACATATCAGGCCCGGCTGGACCAGTACCTTGAAATCACACGTTCACGCTTTGATAGCCCACTCGCGGTCATGGCGGGCGACTCCCTGATTCCTCATGTAACACTCTACGTCAATCCTGATTATGGTCTTTGAACTTTTCCCGACATGGCTTAACTGCGGGCTGCTATCCCTGATATGGGTGGCAGCCTTGTTCTATTTGGGCCAGTCGAAGTGTGCTTTCGTTCGGTTGGCGTGCGCCCTGCTTACTGTGGCCGGGGCTATTGGGTTCGGCTTCTATTACGGGCTGTACTACGGATGCCTAAGCTAAGCAATGAATACAAAATCATCGACGTTCCTGCGGAACTTGTGTATGTCGATTCCGACTGGAACAGCCGTGGAGATTTCACGGAGCAGTCGATTCTTGAGTTGGCTCAAGAAATCGAAGCGGACGAGCTACAAACGCCGCCACAAGTACAACCGGCAAGCGACGTGCTGGCCGGTTTACCAGCCCCGTTTCAGTACCGGCTCATTGTCGGCTTTCGACGGTTCGCCGCTGTCACCCGCGTACTTGGGTGGAAAGTTGTTCCTGCCTTTCTCGTCACCGGATTAAGCGAGCAGGAAGCCCGCGAACGGAATCTAATCGAGAATATCGAGCGGGTTGACTTGACGGTGATGCAACAAGCCACCGCCATATCCAAAATGTTCCCGGCAGGTACGTCCGCCAGCGAAATTTGCCGCCGCCTAAAGAAATCGAAGGGATGGGTACATTTGCGGCTAGCGCTGGTGCAGATGCCCAAAGAAATTCAGGATGCTGCTATATCCCGCGAATTGGAAGCTGGCGATATTATGCGGCTGTCACGTCTGCCGCCCGAAGAACAACTACGCAAGCTGCGGGAGTTTCGGGAGTTTGCCAAGAACTACGTCTCGCCAAAGACACACCACAGGCGATTGCGGCCACGGATGGATATGATGGATGGGAAGGGCCGAAAGAGCCGGGCGGAAATGCTGGCTAAGATGGTTGAGATAACTGACCAGATTGGAGAAGGCCCCTGGACTTGGGCGTTAGCCTGGGCCGCTGGCAAACTTTCCGAAAAGGACTTGGATTCCGCTATTGACAATTGTGCCGACCTGTGGTATAATAAAACTGATGGGACTAATGACTGAACACGAACCAGCCGACAATCGAAAGTTGGACGCCTGGAAAGAGTTGGCCGACGCACAAAGCAACCTGCTTGTGTGCTACCGACTGAATCGCAGACCGACCGAGAGGCTGCTTGACCGGCTGCAACGGGCCAAAGACGTGCTGCGGGAATTGGGAGAGTTTGCACGATGAAACGAATCTGGCTTGATTCCGAAACGTGCGGCTTGTACGGCCTGCCTGTGATTCTACAGTACAAGGTAGAAGGCGGCGAGATTGTGCTGTATGAAATCTGGAAGCACACCGTTGGTGAAACCCTTGACCTTATCGAGTGGATTTGCGAGCATGGTGTCGTTGGATTCAATCTGGTGTTTGACTGGTTCCATATCTGCAAGACTTACACCATCTTGCGGCAATTCCCACGCCACCTGATTCCAGAGAACATCATCAACGATATTGGCGAAGCTGAGGCGACGGGCCGCGATGGGCCGTGCGTGAAGCCTGCGTCCGCCTTGGACCTTTTGCTTTACTCTCGCAAAGGCCCGTACCAATCCCTCATGGCACGCGAGGATATTCGCATCCGGCGTGTGCCAACCGTACTGGCGTACCAACTCGCCGAGGAACTTGAGCAGCGTGTCGAAATCGACGGCATCTACTTCGCTCGCCGACACGACAAGTCTGCCCCTCGCTGGAACGTGTACGACATTCCGAACATCGACCGGACGGGCATCAATCCCGACTTCAAGGATATTGTTCTCAAGTTTCATCCGGCAGGCGGTTTGAAGTTTCTGGCGGAACACGCTTTGGGCATTAAAGACACCACGCACTTCTCGGAAATCGAAGTTGACCGCAAGCACTTGCCGATTGAGTTAGGCTACGCCCCGTACTGCACCGCCATTAGCGAGCGGTCGGATACATGGAACGTGTATGACAACGACGGCGTGTTTAAGGGCCGCACTTGGCCCGGCAAGATCAAATATCATATCGAACATTGGGCCACGCATGAGAAGGCCCGCGAGTACGCCCGTAAGGACGTTGTGTACACCGAGGGACTGGACCGGCATTGGGGTTCGCCCGAACTTGGCGACGACGACAGCGTGTTAGCCTGCATGGTCGCCGCCGTCCGTTGGCGTGGCTTCAATATCGACATTGAAGGCTTGAAGGAATTGCGGACTTCCGCTTCTCGCCGGACTGTGGGCAAGCCGCTCTCGCCCGGTGATGCGCGGGCCTACCTGCGGGAAGTCATGGACGAGTCCGAGTTTACGACGACCATTCGAGACACGACCGGCAAGGTCATGCTGGAAAAGATTGCTCACTGGCCGTGCGACTGCTGCTACGATAACACCGGCAAGACTTGCCCGCCCCAAGCCGACTGCGAGTTATGCGGTGGCACTGGCAAGCACAAGGCAGCCGAGCGGGCCAGCGAAGTGCTGGATGGTCGTAAGGCTGTAAAGGAAGTCGAGCTATACGACAAGCTGCTGACGGCGGGCCGCTTCCATGCGAGTCTCAACGTCATTGGTACGCTCTCGTCCCGTATGTCTGGTGCTGACGGATTGAACCCGCAAGGCATCAAACGCGAGGCATGGGTGCGTGGTCGCTTCCCGCTCGCGGGCGAGGGGTACATTCTGTGCGGCGGTGACTTTAGCAGCTTCGAGGTTACGCTGGCTGACGCCTGCTACAACGACCCGCAACTCCGCAAGGACTTGGAAACGGGCCGGAAGATTCACGCTGAAATGGCAGCGTTCCTGTACGGGCATACATACGAAGAAATTGTCAATGGCGTTAAGGCCGAAGCCGCCGCTGCGGCAGCCGAGGAAGCTGCGGCCAAAGCCGAGGGGCGGGACATGAGGCCCACGCCCTCGACATTCACGACGTACTACTCGAACGGTAAGCAAGCGGTGTTCGCCTTGATTTACGGCGGCGACTACGGCACGATTAGTCGAAAGCTAGGCGTCGATGGGGTGACGGCAGAGAAGGCGTACATCGCGTTCCTCAACCGCTACCCGATGATTGCTGTCGCCCGCAAGAAAATCTTTGATATGTTTTGCTCGATGCGGCAGGACGGGGGCATCGGAACGGAGATTACTTGGCAAGACCCGGCTGATTACGTCGAGTCTCTGCTTGGCTTCCGCCGCTATTTCACGCTCGAAAACAAAATCTGCGCGGTGCTGTTCCAGTTGGCGCAGAACCCGCCAGAGTCTTTCCGAAAATGTACCTTAAAGGTGATGCGACGTGACCGCGTACAAACTGCTAGTGGCGCTACGGCGTCTGCAATCTATGGAGCAGCGTTCCAGATTCAGGCTGCCGCGATGCGGGCCGCAGCCAACCATGTCATTCAGTCAGGTGGAGCAGAGATTACGAAGCACGTCGAGCGCAATGTTTGGGATTTGCAGCCCGTTGGTATCGGCGAGTGGATTGTTGCACCGCTTAACGTGCATGACGAAATCCTGTCGGTGACGAAGCCGGAATATGCAGACGAAGTGGACAGCATCGTTAAGTCCACCGTCGAATCCTATCGCCCCAAGGTTCCGTTGATCGGTATATCGTGGGGCAAGAACCTTTCATCCTGGGCGGATACTCACTGATGTACATGGACGAACAAGCTGCCGTGCAGATGAAAATTATCCGCTTCATAATGCTGGCGGATAATTACTGCACGCGCATCGGCCAGGATATTCCACTGGCCCCGGCAGAAGCATTAGCGTACAAATCCATTTGTGACTTCATGCGTTCGCACGCGCGAATGATGGAGTTGCATACACTCATTGCCATCAACAGACTTGAAAGGGAACTTTATGGCGAACAACCCCCGCTCGAACGCCGCGACGACCAGCCTTCGCGGAGAGTGGCTGAGCGCTCTGACGGACAAGCAAATCCGAGCGCTCGCAAGCCAGAGGAAGATGACGGATTGGGCGACAGCCCCGGTGGTGTCCCTTGTGGGTAGGCTGCTCACAATCGAGAACATCATGGAGCCAGTGCGGGCATGAACCCATTTCGCTTCCGTAATCGCCACGGACCAGAGTGGCATATTCAGCAAATGCTCATTGAGTATTTGTCTGTGCGGGAGTGGTGCGTTGAAGTCACCAACGGTAATATCTATCAGGTCGGGTTCCCCGACCTGTATCTTGCGCACGCCAAGTATGGGACTCGATGGGTTGACGTTAAGAACCCGGAGCGGTACACGTTCACTCCCGCACAACGAATCAAGTGGCCGCTGTGGGACAGCTTCGGTGTAGGGATTTGGATTTTGACCGCCGCGAACAAGGACGAGTACGACAAGCTATTCGGCCCGCCCAATTGGAAGTCGTACTGGAAAGACAAGTGGACCGAGGATGCTAAGCGGGCCAAGAATCTTGTGGAGGATTTGAATAGTGCCGACGATTAAACCCTGGCCCCATATCGCGCTTAGGAAGTCCCCGGTAGCTTGGGGCTGCCTGCCGACTTCGTTCTCAATGGCGACCGGCATCCCGTATGAAGAATGGGTTGCCGCCATTGGACACGATGGCAGCCAAATCATATTCGAGTACCTGCCCGACCCGACACGTCGGCGTGGCTTCCACCCGCAAGAGTTGATTCGGGCCGCGCTTGGCTTTGGTATCTCGGTCACGGAATTGCAAATCAACCCCATCACGACCACGGATGGACGCAATATGTTCCCCATAATCTACAAGGACGGGAACGTGGCAGCGTTTATGGACATGCTGAGGGGCCAGCGAGCGGTTATAGCGGGTATAACGAATGTAGGAATTGGTCATGCCTGCGCGTTCGATGGCGACCTATGGCTGCGCTTCGATTCCGCCTGTAACGAGCCTGTACCACTTTGGGATGGTACGTTTACACCTTCCTACGCATATCTTCTACACCATTTGACAGATTCCGAGAAGGTGGTATAATTGAGCAATGGGTTTCACTAAGATACAAGCCGTGTCCTTCCAGCACCCTTTGTGGGCTGAGACGATTTCACTCAGCGAGGAAGATACCGTTGAGTTAATCGAGCGGCATCGTAAGGGCCGGAAGTTGGCGGGACAGCAATTAGTGAAAGGCCACTTGGCCCTCGCCCTCACGATTGTCGGGCAATACGTCGCGCTATTCAAGAGCCGGCGATTTGTTGACGACTTTGTGAGCGCCGCTATGGTCGGGCTGGCCGATGGGGTGGAGAAGCTACGCGAACCGCCAGACGGAAACGACAATCCGCAGGCCATTATCGCAGCCTTCATACACCGGGCTATTACGGATTACATCGAGTCATTGCCGACTGTTAAAGTCCCAAGCCGCTCAGAACGGCGAGGCAAGGCAATACCAACTCGCGTGTATGACGATGCCGAAAACGAAAGGCTGATTGACTCCGGCGTGCTGGAAGAAATTAGCCCTGTCGAAGAAATGATCGACAGCGTAGTACAATCAGAACTTGAAGCTAACATTGTTAGGCTTCGAGTCGAAGGCTATACCGACGACGAGATTGGAGCGGAGTTAGGTTATAGCCGACAGACGGTGCAAGTGATACGGCAGGATTTGCATGAACGCCTGAAAGTCCTTCTGCCGGAAAGGAAGCCACAATGAAACCGAAACGACGCAGGCCGTCCAAACGGGCGCAGCGAGTGAGCGTTATGCTTGGCTTAGTGCCAATCCAACGCCCCAAGTCTGACCCAATTCGACGCAAAGCCGAGCAGCTTCGCCCCGTTGTCAAGAGAAAATAATCTCTTGACAGCGGCGGGTAATGGTGTATAATTCAGATATGCCAAGCGAACAAACACTCGAATTTACAATCCAACATAACCCTGCTTGGGAGGAAGCCAGAAATGCGTTTCAGGCTCAAGCCCAAACCCTCGCCGAAGCAGCACGCGCATATCGCGGCTTCTCGAATTCGTGGGGCAATTGGTCAGATTTAGACCGCGAGGAACAAATGCCACAGCCGGTAGCCAATGCTCACACAATTACCTTTACGTCGGCCCGATCTGTTCGCGGCACGCAACAGGCGGCGGCGGTTCTGCGAACCTTCTCTATTGAGAAAGCTGAACAAGCGCTGTATAATCAGGGCTACACCCAATGCCAGATTCTCTACGAGATTCCTGGCCCGTACACGGATGCCGCAACTGTCGGGGCGGTTGAAGTATTCCTTGAGGATGGCGTGCAAGATGGGCAGCGGAGAATTTTCACGTTTAGGGTTCGGTCGGGCGAGTTGATGGTTCACCGGATGCTGACCGAAGCAGAGTACACTCACGAATTGCGGCGGCATAGAGGCAGCACGGAACACTTTTACGCTGCACAAGTTGATGGGCGTCGTCGTCTGTCGGCGAAGTTGCTGTCTGGCGGTGCGGAGCAATACCAATTGCTGCTCGCTATCGCGGACGATGACACGTTGCGACAGGCTATGACCAGCAAGGAATTCAGGCGGGCAATGGCTACGCCGGAAATGCGAGCCAGAGCCGCTTCGGCTCGAATGGATGGCGTGCGTGATGCCCGCCGACGCACCGTGCCTCAGTGCGGAACATCAGCACCCGATAGCGACCGTGGACAGCGTGCGGCTAATGCCGTGCAGCGCCGCCCACGACGCAGCCGCCCGGAATTTCCTGGCCCTCGACGGCAAGCCGAAGATCGTACCGCCCGTTTGAGGGTGGGCGGTGTGGTCCCGTCCGAGCGCCTGCAAGTCCGTGGTGGTGACGTGGCAATGACCTTCATCGACGAAGAAAGCACAAGGTTCTAATCAATGTCAGCGTTCCTTCAACTAGCACACAAATACGAAGCCGACCGATACGAAGTGGCGGGGTGGTACGCCAGCGAGAAGCTGGATGGCACACGCTGCTTTTGGGACGGCGGACTGACCCGCGACCGGGCGACTCCCGCTGTGCCGTGGGCCAATCTTGACAAGTCATATAAGCCGGTGGCGACGGGTCTGTGGTCCCGCTACGGCAACGTGATTGCAGCACCGGACTGGTTCTTGAACCAGCTTCCTTGCTTTCCTCTCGACGGCGAACTATACGCCAACTCTCTTGAGGAAGGCCGGTCGGTACTCGGCGAACACGAAGCTGACCCGGAAGCGTGGAAGGCGGTAAGCTATGCCGTCTTTGATTCGCCACCGTTGCCTTCGGTGTTCAAGACACGCCGAATCAACGACCCCAACTTCCAGAAGAATATCAGCTTCTCGGATATTGAGGCTTGGATGAAGAATTCGATTGACGACTCCATCCTGGCCGAGTATGTATCGACGCCGCCCGAAGCGACGTTCGAGGAAACGCTGGTGTTTCTCAACGAGAATCTTGAATCCGAGGGGCGCATCTATTTGCACCATCAGACGAAGCTGGACCTTGACGAAGAACGGGCACGCAAGCAACTCGATGGGCTGTTCCGCAAAGTCACGTCGGCTGGCGGCGAGGGGCTGGTTGTTCGTCACCCGCACACTTGCTACGAGCCGAAGCGGAGCCGCAACGTCCTAAAGTACAAGCCACTCGACGACGCCGAAGGCGTACTGGTCGGCTTCACGTCGGGCCGCAAGACGGGTAAGGGGTCGAAGCACCTGGGCAAGATCGGTGCGCTCATCCTAGACTACGGCGGGAAGCGGCTGGAACTTTCCGGCCTGAACGATGCCGAACGAGAGTTTGCCACGCCCGCAATGACGGCGTTCGCCTCTGAGCATCCTGGGGTTGACATGCCTGCCGATTTCCTTGGCAAGCATTTCAAACTAGGACAACAAATCACGTTCACCTATTGTGGCCGGTTCACGAACAAGGGTCTGCCTAAAGAGGCCCGCTACTTTCGAGTGAGGGCCGAGGAATGACAGTCCTGCTATTCTATCAAGAGCTAACGCACGACGGGCCGACTGGCTTTTACGAAGCCCCGGACGATATGGTTGTGCGGCTAATCAACGACTGGATGAAGGCGTGGCCTTACGGTAAGGTCGTCGCCATGACTCAACCCACGTTCCGACAGACCGTTTGGTATCGGTCGTTTGTCGAAAAGGGTTGGGGCGTTATGACTTATACCCCGGAGAGCAACAATGTCAGCAACTCGCCAGCAAGTGTATGAAGCAATCGACACAGAGCGTGCGTATCAGGACTATCGGTGGGGTAGTGACGCCGGCCACCGTAAGGGTCGAACGATTGATGAATTCGCCCTGTACCTAGACGTGTACGTGGGTAAGTTGAAAGTGCTTGCCGCCACAACCGGCGATAAAGAGCAAGTGACAGAGAAGTGCGATTTGCTGAGAAAGATAGCGGCCCTTGGGGTGTCTGCTATGGAACACCACGGAGCGCCACAGCGCGCGGGATTTGAGAACCATGCAGTTTGACATTCTTAGCTACGACCCGGAAGGCACGCCGCCGTCGCTGTGTATTTCATACGACGGTTCGGACCAGTGCCACTACGTTCACAAGGACTATCCCGGCCCTTGTCGGACGCTAGTACGGCTCTGCCTGCTGCGATTGTATGACAGCGATTTGCTAGTCTCCACACACGCAATCCAGTGCTTCCAAGAATTGCAAGCGTTGGGCAGGCCCAATCCGAACGGAACAATTTACTTGCGTCACAATCCTGCTGCAACGTCGCTGCTCGATGCGCTAAGTCGCTTCGCGCGGGATAGCGGCCCGACTCTCTACACCCCTCAATTCCCGGAGTGACAATGCTTTGGATTGCCAACATTCTGATCGTCCTTGGCTTGTGGCTCATTGGCTACAAGTGGCGTAACGCCTTCCTGTTCAGCATCGCGGGCGAAGCGCTATACACACTGGTAGCTTGGGAAACCGGCCAGACCGAACTATGCTTTATCTGCGTCGTGTTCTGCCTGCTGGCTTTCCGTAACTGGTGGCTGTGGGGTAAGAAATGAGATTCTACTTCGACACTGAGTTTCTGGATGATGGCAAGTCCATCGACTTAATCAGTATCGGCATCGTCAATCAAGACGGGAAAGAATACTATGCTGTCTCTGGCGAGTTTGATGAAAGCCGGGCAACTGATTGGCTACGCAGTCGCGTTCTTGCTCATATACCGAGCCGACTGGTCCGTAAATCAAGGGCGGTAATAGCCGCCGAAGTGTCGGATTTCCTGCACGGTCCTGGCCTATGGGACAAGGCGGAATCGCCGGAGATTTGGGGCTGGTATCCGGCCTACGATTGGGTGGCGCTGTGCCAGCTTTACGGCCCAATGATCGGGCGACCGGCCCACTTCCCCAAGCGGCCTTTGGACTTGCGGCAAGAGCTAGACCGTGACCCGGCCTTTATTCGACCCAAGCAGGATGGTACAAAGCATAATGCCCTGGAAGATGCCAAGTGGGTCAAAGCCTGTCACGAAGCCTGGGTGGACGCCCTGCGATACAAGGGGCCTTGGGGTGAGACTCAGCAGTTTCCTAGCTACGTCCCCCTGGGAGCGGGGTCGGACAACCCGCTTACCCACGTACCGCGCGGGGCACAAGGATTGTAGGGAATAGGTATTGACAAGATCGACTGTATCGGCTATAATAAGGATATAGCCTTTACCGGAGCCATTTAATGCGAAAGCCGAAGTTCCTCAGTCCGTCGTCGTTGGGTCGTTTCGAGGAAAATCGAGACGAATTCTATTTGACATATCTCTGTGAGAATCGCCCGCCGAAGATTCCGCAGACGCCCCCAATGAGTGTGGGGTCGGCCTTCGATGCCTACTGCAAGTCGGAGTTGTATTGGAGGGCCTTTGCCCGGCGTGACGAGAAGTACACGTTCGATTACCTGTTCACCCGGTCGGTCGAGCCGCACAATCGGGACTTCGCGGTTGACGCCGGGAAGTATATCTTCGACTCCTACGTTCAATCCGGTGCGTTCGCGGCTCTTGACGCTTTGCTGCAAGAGAGCGACCGTCCGCCGCAATTCGAGTTTGAGATTGAGCAAGTGATCGACGGCGTGCCGCTGCTTGGCAAGCCAGACTGCCGATTCTTCCACAAGTGCGGCGTTCACGTCATTTTCGATTGGAAAGTCAATGGCTACTGCTCCAAGTATCCGACGAGTCCCTGCAAGTATTATTCACTGGTTGCGGACGGCTGGACCGCTGACCGTGCGAAGCCGAGTCGAGGGGCAGGCAACCCCCATCCCGAATACCGGGCGGTCGATCATCGCGGCCTCACAATCCACGAAGGCTTCCTTGAAGAAAGCAATATCGAGTGGGCCGATCAACTATCGACCTACGCCTGGATGCTTGGCGAGCCTGTAGGCGACGAGAACGTGGTTATGGCTGTTCACCAAATCGTTGCCAAGCCGGTCGCAGACCAGCAGCCGTTGCTGCGTGTTGCCGCCTTCTCCGCCCGCGTGTCGGGCGCTTGGCAGCGTGGACTTAGCCAGCGGTATCAAGCCGCTTGGAAAGCAATCGAGAACAATCATATCTTCACCGACTTGACGGTTGAGGAAAGCCGTGAGCGATGCGAGTTGCTGGACGCTCAAGCCTCAGCCATCACGCAGGACACTCCCGAAGGCCGATACTTCCTTGAAGTCACCCGATGATTCCTGGCGACACGATGTTCCGAATGGTTTATCGGGCTATTCACACGGAAGGCCCGAAGCCGACACCACTTCCGAATAGGACTAAAACCGGCGTGAACGAAGAAAAGATCATTGCGGCTTGGGAGAATCAGAAGCATCGTGGCAGTATTGACGGGCTGTTGCCGATTGCCGTTTACGGCGAAGCCGAGAATCCTAGCTGCGGGGACGTGGTGAAACTTGACATTCTCCCGACCGATGGTATAATTGTGGATGCAAGGCATAGTGGCCGTGCGTGCGTGCTGTGCGAAGCCGGAGCGGAAATGCTCTGTGAGTCCTTGATCGGCAAGTCGCTCGCTCAAGTGGCCCGGCTGACGCCCGCCGACATGCTGGCCCTGTACGAAGGCACGCCAATCCCGGTGCGCCTGGGTTGCTGCCTACTTCCATTGAAGGCGCTAAAACAATGCTTCGAGTGACTACCGAAACCGGGTCGATTTACGAAGTTGACCTAGTACATTTACGTGCCCGGCGTGTGACCGGGGACGCCTCAACTGTGTCCAAGAATGCGGCTGACGGCGAGTGGCGTAACTTCATCCGAATTGATGGGCCGGTTGTTGGGGAGCGGCTCAATATCTTTTGGGATGGAAAGTTGTTCGGGAAGGCCCGGTCAACGTCGCCCGTAGTGAGCATTGAGAACACGAATGAACCCGTTGCAATGGTGGAAAACTAACGTGAGTTTGCACTTACGAAATGCTGAACCGCAAGACACTGTTCATTTGATGCAGATTGATGTAAAGGGCTACGACAACGCTTGGGACTTGGAAGATTGGCGTAAACTCGCCAATGACCCGGCTCAAAACGCAATCTGTATTACGAGACATTCCCTTCCCATCGCCTTCACTGCCTATGAGATTGATGGCAGCCAGTTAAAAGTGCTGCGATTGTCAGTCACGCCAAAGTATCGGCGACAAGGCTTAGGCAAGTCGATGGTGGGATGGATTGACCGTTTGATGCGAGACAAGCGCATGAAGCGGGCAACGTGCATCGTTCCCATTAACAACCTTATCGCGTGCAACTTCCTGAAAGCAACCGGCTGGAAGGTTCCGCCCAAGGGCGGCATCATGCAGGCAGCGTTTGATGATTGCGGTACGCCGATTGAGGGCCTTTTCTTCATAAAGGAAGCACCACCATGATTCGCTACCCCTAACTCGCGTCCGATCAACCGTTCAACTAATCGGAGATACCAATGAAGTACGTGATTCCAACCGTGTTGATGCTCGCTCCATTGTGTCCGCACACCGGACTGTCTGGCTTCACCGCTTTCGCGGTGTTCGCAGTCGGCGTTGTATTCGGCCTGATGGCATACGGCAAAGACGATATGCCCTACATTGTAGGCTAAGCCGAGGATTACATGGCAGACAATCAACAACAGCCAAACAACAAAGAGTCCGCAATCGCGGCCTTCAATGCTTTGAAGGACGCAGACGTTTCCCGCCACCTACTCACGGCGACTGGCGAAGTGTGCCAAGCGTTAGGGGTGACGGTCAAACAAGACGTGCAACTTTATGACGCTAACACACGCTCGCCTGCGGCGTTAGTCGTTGCAATCAGGCGGCTTACGATGGTATTAACGGCCATTGTAAACCGCGAGCAAGTCCCGCCCGCAATGTTGCTGGCGGCGTTCGGTAAACAATCCCTTGAATCGAAGGAACCCACGAATGAAGCTGATTCTCACTAGCATCGCAGCTACCGTAGTTGCGCTGGCACTGTCGGTTACGTCGGCCTTCGGCCAGGGCGGTCCCACCGCCCCGACCACTGGCGGCGTCGTACAAACTTTGCAAGACACGTCGGTAACAATCCGCGCTGGCCGCTCGCAAGGCTCAGGCACGTTGTTCACCCGCAAGCTGGACGGCGGCGATACCGTCACGTTCGTCTGGACGGCGGCACACGTTGTTGACGGCTTGAAGAAAACCCGTAGCGTCATTGACCCGGATAGCGGCACGCCCCGCCTGTTGGTCGAATTCGAGGATGCCGAAGTGGTCCGCGAATTCACCGAGGAAGGCCGACGCATCGGCGAAATGAAGTTCAACGCCCGCGTGGTTCGCTATAGCAACGCGAGTCAAGGCGAGGATTTGGCGCTGCTTCTCATTCGGCGTAAGAACTACGTCGGCGAGAACATTACGACCAGCTTCTATCTGGACGAAGCCATCCCGCCAATTGGCACTGAGTTGTACCACGTCGGCAGTCTCTTGGGCCAAGTCGGTAGCAACTCGTTGACTACAGGCGTTGTGTCCCAAATCGGTCGCGTGCTAGACCTGGGAGCCAACGGCGTCATCTTCGACCAGACTACCGTGACTGCCTTTCCCGGTTCGTCTGGTGGCGGCGTGTTTCTCAAGAGCGACGGTCGATACGTCGGCATGTTGGTTCGTGGTGCTGGCGAGCAATTCAACTTCACGGTCCCTGCCCGCCGCCTAGTCGGTTGGGCCAAGAAAACCGGAGTTGAGTGGGCCATTAACCCCGAAGTCAAGCTGCCGTCTCTGGACGAGATTTCCAAGATCAAGGTTGAGGATACGGGAGCCACGTTCAAGGCTGCCGCTGCGGATAGGAAACCCGCACACGGCGACTCGGACGAGGAAGCCTATCCCTTCCTGATCGGTCAGACACCGGAAGCAATCGCCTTCGAGAAGGGTTTTGCTGCCGGAGTCATTAACAACAATCAGAAGCCGACGCCTGCTGGCGGTTCGATTCTGCGTTCGCTGTTTACGAAGTAAGCGCTGCCCGGTGTGTGCTGTAGGCCCCTGGCTTCGGCCAGGGGCCTCCCCTTTTGGAGAAACAAATGTTACGAGTGTTCAATGCCTTTCAGATTACGACGCTGTTTGCGTCGATGCCGTACCTGATCGCATGGCTTTACGGGAATCCGTTTCCGTTCAGTCTTGCGGCCTTTTACACCGCGATAGTGGCGTACATCGTTCTGTACATCTGGCATATCGCGGCGCTCGCCGACACCTTTGGAGATTGGAAGTTCTAAGCCATGAGCGCACTGTTCGAGAAAACCTTTGTCCTGTTGAAGCCGGACGCCATCGAGCGTGGCCTGATGCTGCCGCTACTCAGCGAGCTATGCTTCTCGCCCGTCAAGGCCCGGCTGTTCACCCCGTTCCGGGATATTTGGGGCTTCCATTATCAGGAACACAAGGGCAAGGACTTCTACGAGCGACTGGTCGCGCATATGAGCAGCGGCCAAGTGTTTGCCATGATTGTCGGCGGTGTTGATGCTGTCCATTTGGCCCGCGAGCGAGCATTGTCGCTGCGGGCGAAGTACGGCGGCGTCGGCCCTCGCAATCTCATTCACACGTCCGATGGTGTGGAGTCCGCCCGCTACGAAGTCAATCTTTGGGAGCCGAATCTGTGAAACTCTACCGTCGCTATATAAACGAATCGTATCTTGAAGCCTCACGGATGGTGGTTGAGCGGCCTTTGCTGCTTGGCTTCCTCGCGTGGCTCTGTGCCGCGTTTGTCGTTCCGTGTTGGCTTCTCTTTCAACTCTCAATCGCGCTTGCGTTCCTGCCGCTGTTCTTGCTCCGCAAGACCCGGCACGGTATTCAGCGCCTACGTGGAAAGGAATTGTCGTGAAGTACGCCTTACTTGCCCTCGCATTTCTGTGCGGCTGCGCCGCACAGGCCCGCCCTGCGGAAGCCGAACCAAAGACGATGGAGCATGTTCAGACGCTTGCTCCCAACGTCAGATATGAGGAAATGGACAAGCACCGGCAACGCAACATTCAGCTTGCAGCTATCGCTCAAGAGTTAGCCGAGCGAATGGCTACAAACAAGACGTTGTTGCATACAGACCTGCAACAGCACGTCAAGCTGTACGGTGTGCTGGCTGAGAACGTGGCCTTTGCTCAATCGCTTGACGGCGCTTACGCTATTTGGTTCCGTTCAAGCGAACACCTTGGCAACTATAACGGCCCATTCAAATACTACGGAATCGGCAAGGCCGATGGTATTGGTGGGACGTACTACTGCATCATTTACTCGTCGAGGATTCCGTGGTAAGATTCATTCTCGGCTTCCTCGCGGGTTGTGCGTTCACAGTCGCCGCCATCTATGCACTGGTTGCGTGGCTGGCGGCTAATGGATGGAATGGTATCCAATGAAAGATGACCGTTATCAATTCCAGCCGTGGTACATTAAGACGTACCGCTGGCTGCGCTACGTGCCGTTCTACTCCTGTTGGGGCCTGTATGCTGTGGGCCGCTGGTGGCTGTTCGATGGCACTATCGAGACAATCAATATGCGGGACGGCTATCCGGCGAATCAACCGCCGCCACCAAACCGCATCATTCCGCTGTTTGACAGCAAGTGGGAGCAGGCTGTGTCTATCTTCCGCCGCTTTAAGTCGATGGCGGGGATGAAGATGAAGCACTATTGGACGTTGCAGGAAGTCCTGACAGACGTTCGGAGCCGAATGAAGTGAGCAAGTACCGAGTCATTTGCGCCCGTGCAGAAGATGCGCTCCCGCTGGTCGGCGAGTTTGACACTTGCTTTGCAGACCCGCCAGACGGTATCAAGCTGAACTACGACGTGTTCAAGGACCGTTGGGCTAGTGATGCCGAGTACGCCGAGTGGCTGGTCGATACGACCGCCCGGCTGCTGGAAGTATCCAAGACCGTGTGGGTGTCGTACAACTCGCGGCACGACATTCGGTACAAGCATGAGCTAATCGAGAACCCCGACCCGGCGCTTAACAACGTCGAAATGAAGCCGTTTGTCCAGACCTTCACGTTCGGGCAATATCGTGGCGGGGACTGTGCCAACAATCACCGCCCTCTGCTGCGGCTGCGGCATAAGCGAGCGCCGCTCTATCCATCCAGAATCAAGGTTCCATCTTGGCGTCAATTGAACGGCGACAAGCGGGCCGCTAAAGGCGGGCGTGTGCCCGGCGACGTGTGGGACTTCCCGCGAGTGACCGGCAACAGCGCTCAGCGCCGGACTTGGCATCCAACACAGCTACACGAAGGGCTGGTTGATCGGGCGCTTAGGTTCACTACGCCGCGCGGCGGCAAAGTCCTTGACCCGTTCGGCGGCACAGGCACTACCCTGCGAGTCGCCAAGGCGCTTGGCTTCTCATGCACCCTGATTGAGCTAAGCAGGAACTATTGCCGCCGCATTTGCAAAGAGAATAACGTGCCCATGTACGAAGTCGTGGGCGGGAGGCTACGGCGATGCGAATAGTAGAGTGTGCGGACTGCGGCGAAGTGCATACCAACACTCCGCAATTCTACTTCGAGGGTATGCCAGCTTGCGCTTGGTGTATGAACGCCAAGGACCAAATCACTGACGAGCAGTTACACCGACTGCTGCGGGAGGCTGTCGATGCTCAGAGTAACCGTTGAGATATGGCCGTTTGGCTCGAAAGCCGCTAAGCGGACGCTTGGCGTGGCTGAGATTGCCAACGACGCCACCGGGTCAAAGACAAAGGGAAACTATAACTACCGGCTGTACGATGCCGGTGGCAAGTTGTGGAAGTCGGGGCGAGTCGAGGATTTTCCTCGCCAGTGCCTACTAGCCTTCGACTTGTTGTATCGGGCACTTAAAGACGCGATTGGAGAACGAAATGGCAACTGATGTTACTGGCCGCGAAATCAAGGTCGGCCAACGACTCGCGTATCCCGTTCGTAAGGGGTCGCGCATGTGGCTTTGCACCGCGCGTGTCGAGGGTATTGTGAATGGCGCAGGCGGCTACACCGTCCACGCCCGCAATCCCGAAGGCCGGTCGGTCAAGATTACGTCACTGGAACGCATCGTAATTCTGCCAGAAGGGACGCCGAAATGAGTTTCCCGCCCGTTGACTGCGACGGCACGCCGTTTCAATGCGGCGATAGCGTGCAGATTATAGAGGTTGAAGGGGAGAAATTCAAATTGCGGACTATGCAGGTTATAGGACTTGAGCAGTCCGGCGATATTTGGATACTCACCGGCTTGACACCCTATGGAACGCGGGTTACAATTAAAGGTGTCGAGCATGTCCGCAAATGCCGATTTGAGATTCCCCAACTACAGGAAGGCGTAGATGCTACTGCAAAGCAAGACGGGACCGATTAGCATTGGGGATGCCCTTGACGTGATTAGCGGTTTCGGCGAGGGCAAGGAACACGTCGAGTACGCCGGGCAATGGCGTACCGTTGACCAAATGCACCGGCTGTTCAGGGACTTAAACTCCCTGGACGCTCCTGCCGACAAGGTTCGCCTTTTGTTTTGGGGCGGGCCACCGGCACAAGAGCAATGGTACAAGGCGTCTTTGCGGACATTCATGCTTGACAAGGTGTTTCGTTTCGAGGCGTTCGAGACGAAGTGGGATATGCTCATTGACTTCATGCACGAAGTCCAGGGCAACAAACCAGTCAAGGTCGAAGCATGAATCCTATCGTTTGGACACACGGCTATTGGAAGGAACGCAAGGGCGGTCGGGCCAAAGTTTGGACTGGCAACCGGGGCGCTGACGAGACTTACGAGATAACTTTTCGTGAGGAATACTACGGCGTCACCGTGCCACCACCGCACTATCAAGCCAGCGTGAAACGCAAGCAGCCAAACGGCGACGTTTGGAGTTATTTTGTTGAACCACACAAGCGCTTTAAGACCTTGAAGGCCGCACAAGCCGCTTGTGAAAAACACAGGAAAGAAACATGCCTCTCTATGAATACGCCTGCAAGTGCGGGCACACAACGGAAGAACTCGAACCCACGCCGGGAGAAGATCGTAAATGCCCTGCGTGCGGGAAAGCCAAAGGACTCAAGCGAAGCATCAGCCAAGTCCGCAAGCCTCAACTTAGAGGCTCGCTTGTCCCGCAATACCCGTGGCGTGTCCGAAAAGGCCGAGGATACTAAGCTGACGTACAGCGAGTATCAGTCGATTCGACGGATGCTCGAAGGCACGCCGACAACCGTGGCTGGCGCTATGATGGCGCTCGGCATCCCCACTGGTAAAGCACCTATGCCAGAAGTTGAGGCGGTAATGGCCGACATGGGCCTATGTCGCTGCAACCATTGTGCGTGGTGGGTCGAGCATGGAAAGCTGCGTGATGGGTTTTGTCAAGACTGCCGCTTTTAGAGAGGAAACAAATGACTGTTATGCAAAGACTCGTTGAATGGTCCGCTGGCTACGCTGCCCAACAAATCAAACGTGTGTTCAAGAACCGGCTGAATCCGGCAGGGGAGTCGCGCGCTTGGGTTAAGGGCGAGACTGACTGGTTCTTTGCAGCGTCCCGCGTCCCGTATCCGTGCAAGCGAAACGACCTGATTCAAGGCTTCCTGGCCCCGGTGGTCGGCGGCTTTATCACCGACTTGGAGGCTGCCCTGGCGCAGCACCCGGACGAGAAGCTGACATTCTACCCCATCCCGAACGAGACTCTGTTTGAGTACAAGAGATTCTTTCGGGATACCGACTACAGCGCTCAGGCCGTTTGCGACGAAGTGATCGTCTTGGCGACCGGCAATTACATCGAAGGCCAACGGCGAATCTGGCTCAATATCCAGACGACACCGCTACTGGTCCGCGATTCCAACATTCTGATTCTTCCAGACAACCCGCAAGTGAAAGGACCGCCCGATGAAGTGGCAGCCGTATCTTAGTCTTGACATTGAAACGACCGGCCTAGACCCGGACACTTGCCAGATTATTGAAATTGGCGGCGTGTTCGATTTCCTTGACCGACCGCTCAAAGAGTGTCCGACGTTTCACACCTACGTTCGCCACAAGCTGTACGTCGGGGAGCCGTTCGCGCTTAACCTGAATGGCAAGATTCTTGGGCGCTTGGCCGAGACGCCGGAGGGTTTCAGCTACAACTGCGCCGACGACGTTGTGCCGGTCCTGGCGTCCTGGGTCAAGCAATGCGGGTGGGATATGAAGGCCAAGAGCCTGCTTATCGCGGGCAAGAACTTTGGTGGCTTCGACTTCGGCTTCCTGCGGCGCTTGAGCGGTTTTATGTCCACGATGAAATTCAAGTACCGCTTCCTAGACCCCGGTATGGCATATTTCGACCCGACGATTGATGAAGTCCCGCCAAGCCTAGCTGACTGCTTGCGACGGGCCGGACAACAGCACCAAATTACCCACGAAGCGGTTGCGGACGCTATCGCAGTAGCGACTTCGCTTCGATGCCGGTATGGTGTCCCGTTGTAACGACTGTAGGGATTATAGGGCCAAAGTCTGCACAACCCTGAATCCGCCAGCCTACCGCGAGCCATAGTGGTAGGGGAATTTAAGGCCCGGCGCTTGACGCCGGGCCTTTTTCGTTGTAGTATTGGTGTATGCAAACCTTCCTGCCAGTGCCCGATTTCCGCATGACTGCCGCCTCCCTGGACAAGCAACGCCTTGGGAAGCAGCGTAGCGAGGGGTATCAGATTCTTGAAATACTGATCGGCGTCCGCGCCGGGCCAAATCACCCTGTTATCGCGCAGTGGCGAGGGCATGAATACCAGCTTGCCATGTATATCTCCGCAATCTGCACCGAATGGCGGTGTCGCGGCTGCCTTGACAACGTGGAGTCGCGGGCGTACCAGTTGCTAGAGCGCCACGACATTATGCCAACCAGCACGGAGCCGCCGTGGTTAGGCGACAATGAATACCACCGCTCGCACCGCTCGCGGCTTTTGTTCAAGGGCCGGAAGGACGCCCTAGCAATTGCCGTCAAGGAAATGCTGCGGGCTGAGGGCATCCGTCTGGCGAATGGCAGGCGTGCTTGCGTCGAGGGGTGGCTGCTTGAGGATGGTCTGCCCGCTATGCGGGACGCTCAGCTTGAGGATATTGTCGAACTTGAGGAACGGGTACGCTCGCTTGGCTACGCCATCCCGCATAACTACTATCGTGCCTTCGATTGGGACGTGAACGACCGAGACGAAATCCCTTATGTTTGGCCGGGCCGGTTGACAACGGCGTAATCTGTGATAGGATTCTTTTATGAGCCGAATCTACCTGCCCTTCGATAACTACGCCGAGTGCGCTAAGTGCTTCACCCTCAAGCGGCTGACCAAACAGCGGCATGACGTGATGGAAGTTCTTTACATGCTCAGCGGACGCAATCATCCGACTCGCGGCGACCACTTCATGTATAACTCGCCGCCGAAGAAAGTTTGGCAGTATTGCCCGCTATCGTTGGTTGAGTATGGGCGGGCGTTGTGCGACGAGTATGAGGCCCGAACCGGCAAGCAAGACCCCATCCGAGACAGGCTGGACAACCGGGAAGATTGGTTTCGTCGGCGTGGCGGTCAAATGTCCCGCCGCACGACGCCGGACTTCCTCAAGCTGGACGCCATGCACAATTCGCACCGTGCGATTCTGGCCCGGCAAGACCCGGACCACTACGCCAAGTTTGGCTTTGAGCGTGACCCGGACGACGAGAAGGTATTTTACTGGCCCGTCGAGGAAGCCAAGGCGCAATATGAGCAAGGCGTTCGCTTGGAGTCCGACGAAGATTCGGACGAGCCGAATGACGACGGCAACGACGATTGGAACGACGACTACTGCGACTGCGAATCGTGCCAAGCTGCACGCGATGCGAGTATCGAATGATGACCTACATACAAAAAATACAGGGAGGCGGCAAGACGGTAGTGTATGAGCGTAAAGGCGATACGGCCCGCTTCCGCAAGACGATTGGCAATGACAGCTTTGAGTTGGAAATCAACGAAGCTGGAATTTACGCCACCGTCCGCATGTTCCGGGGCGACGTATGGTGTACCGAAAAGCTGTACGCCATGACGCCTACCGATGACGTTTTCTGGCTTTATGCCCGCGAAGCAGGCGGGCGTGGGGCCACCCAAGATAACAAGTTCCTGAAACAGCGAGCCATGCGATACCCGCAAGGCAGCAAAGTGAGGATGAAATGTACCTTGAGCCGCGAGAGCCGCAAGTCGTCCCCATCGCAAAGTACCGCATCGAGCTAGTCAACCATGCGGTCGGATGGGAATTTTACGGTATCCGCATGACGGAACTTAGCAACATGCTATGGTTCCTTGAACAGCGGTTTTACCAGTTAAAAGAGATTTACCAGCAGCGGATAGCGGAAGGCGGCGACCCGCTAGAACCGAGCATGGAAGTAAAGCTGATGGACCTGATTACCCTGTCTATCGGCTACTTCAACATCGCCATCCAGAACGATACGCCGCTGCCGCAGCCACCTATCGGCGGAGAGTTGGCAGTCCAAATTGGGGCGGGCGTGTTCCTTATTGTGTCAGTTTTCGCGGGCGGTGAGATTCCGACTTGCGGATTCGGAGAGTCGAGCTATAATTGAGCTATGGAAAATAACAACAGACTACCGTATCTCGTCACCGATTCGCTCTGCGTATCGACCGGGAGCTACGACAGTATCACCAACGCAATCAAAGCGGCGTACAGCCAGCTTCGCGGCACGACCTATCTAAAGGATGCTCGCACGATCAGCAAACTCGGTGAAGATGGCATATACGCTCCAATCGGTACGTACCAACTAATCAGCGGCCATATCAACTGGTCGATTGGAGTTGTGCGGCACTGGCGGGAGCGTATGAAGGAAGCCGGGGAGCCGCATTACTTGCAGGCGTATTACCAGACCTTTGACGTTTGCCCGAAATGTAAGGGCAACAAGGGTAAGATGGAGTACGTGTCAAGTTCGATGGGCTACATAGTGACGGAACAGTGCGGCTGGTGCAAGGGTGCGGGCAATTACGTTGCCCCGCCGCCCAATTCCTACCGGCTGGTCGTCCGTGAAATGATTTACAACGATACCGGCGCTGGAATGAAGCCGGTCGATATGGTGTTGGAAGCTGGAACACTTGGGACTTGCATCAAGTGCTTCAAGGACATTAAGGCTGCGTACACAGACGAGTCTCAATTCCGGGTTGAAAACGATTGCGGCAAGATTGTGGGAATCCAGGCCCACGGCGAAATTTTATGGCTGGCGAACGTCCCGCCGCCGAACTATTGGGGCAAGCCTGCGCCGCCGAAGCCGCCAGCACCGGAGCAGCCAGAACCCGAAATCTGCATGGCGGGAGGATGGGCCAACAATGACTGAACTACTGTTTGCATACGGCACGCTTAAAGCCGACTTCGCGCTTCATTACGTTATCCAGGGCTGCACCTACGTCGGCAACTACAAGACGCCTGCGGCGTTCAAGCTGGTTGACCTGGGTGCGTTCCCGGCCCTTGTGCGGTCAGAGAAGGGTATCGAAGTGACGGGCGAAGTGTATCGCGTTGACGACGACATTCTGAACTATCTCGACGTTATCGAGGGTGTGAATCGTGGCCTTTACACCCGCGAGCGGGTAATAGTGCATGACCAGAAGGGCGACACGATTGACGTGTGGGCCTACATCGCCAATCACGTCGGGCGACTAAGCGGCGTTGAAATCAAGAGCGGAGTGTGGCGTCGATGAAACGTGGAACTTTAGTAGCCTATGCTGGCAAGCCGGATACAGTTGCGGTTCGTAGGGCAAATGGCGATTTTGTGTTAGACATAACTCCGAAGCTGGTGACAGCGCGAGTCGCTTCTGCGGAATACCATCAAGGATTCGCAGAGGCAGACCCGTATTACACGCTCTGGTTAGACAATGGAGCGCGAGTACCTTCCTTTGACGTGGTGGAAGTGAAAGAATGATTCCAAAGTGGCGATACGTCCATTACACTGACGACGGCTGTGCGCTCTACCAGTGCTTGAATTGCTACAAGCAATGGGAGGGGCGTAGCTGGCCGGGCTACACCCATGATGGGGCGTTCACCGCCGTTTGGAAGTTCTGCCCGTACTGCGGTGTCGAGTGGACTGGTTCGACTCGCACGCAAGACTGCGAGCTAGGGCCACGACGCACGCGAATCCAAAACGCCATCGACTCTCGCCGATGGAACGATAAGCCAACAGAGCCGTTCTGGTGGATGATTGAGTGCAGGGATATTACCACTCGCGTCCGTCCTGCTGAATCGGTGAGTTATAGCGGCTGGTATCCCGATTTGTATTTGCCGTGGTGGGCCGGAGCGGTTAAGGTACGCAACGCGCTTGTCCAACAACGTCGGCAGCGGGAGGGCGATACCGACTGGTTGACGAGTGACGAACCGCCCTACGTCAAGACGTATCAGTACCGTGCCCGCATCGTAAAGTCTTTGCCGCACAACAGTTGTGGAAAAGTTTGCTGGTGGGTTGACAAGCTGTAACGGCGTGGTAAGATTAGTGTATGAGCAATCACTTCCTTGACACGAAACTCAGTGCCGAAGATATGCGGCACTGGCAGCTTGTGCTGTGCATCCAGCCGAAGCCGTCAAACGAATTGGGACTGCGGGAGATTCTTGAAAGTATCTTAATCCATGAACGACAATTCAAAACTCAGTGCCGACTTGACTTCTGCATCAACGGCCTCAACCCTGTCCGAGTCCACCTTGAAGCCTATTGCCTCAAATACCAATACGACAACCCGCAAGAGACTTCGACGCGAACGGCGTGGGGCGACGATCTTAGGTTTTTCGCATCCCTCTGTGACGTATTCGGCCACCAGCGACGACTCACGGCTGGTTTCATGCACGGCCCCCTCAGCAACCTCGGATTTCAGTTGGATGGCGAAGGCAACGTCGTGCAGACAATCGAGTACGGCGACGGTGGTGGCTAATATGACCCCAACAGCAACGCAAATGAGCAACTACGAATTGCCACCGATCATCCCGCCCGTATTCCGGGTCGTGGTTCGCACGCTCAAGTCGGGCGTGGGCAATATCCAATACTTCGAGGAAACGACGGCGTGCGTGGTTCACTCCCGCAAGCGAGTCCACGAAGTCATTGTCGAATACGTCAAAGACCCGACCGTGCAACTGCGTATCGAGTCCGAGAATCGTATCGTGGCGATTGGTGTTCACGGTGCGCTGCTCTGGCTGGACAAAGTGCCGCCGCCGAATTACTGGCTCAACCCGAAAACGCGGCCAGCGCCACAAACGCAACAACAGCGGACGATGGCGGCGTGCGGGCTGCCGATTCCGACCGCCTACTTGGAGCCAATACCATGCTGCCCATAATCCGGCTTGCACAACCGAACAGCGCTCCTGTGCGCCAGCGTTTCGCCACGGCGGGCCAGTGGTTCATGGTGACGTATGTTGGTGAAAAGACGCCGCTCAACCGCTTCAAGATTCTGCACTTGCTGACTCGCAACGTAATGTCGTACTTCGACCCGTACTACAATCAGTACGTGACCGCCCGCTGCGGGGAGTTGGAAGTGTGGAATCGGCTTGTCGAGTTTAAGCTGAACGGCAAGCCGGTACTGGACGGATTGGAATTGCTGGTCTGGCTGCCGCATTATCACCGACTAGCGATGCTGCAAACGCTCACACGCCGGGGACGCCGGGCCTTAGACGCTCTGTGCGTCGGGGAGTTGTACGGCCTTAGCTCGCGGCATGAGCATCGAAACGGCCAGACACTTTGGATTCCGTCGCCGGAGCGGTTGAACCTGCCAGTGGACTTAACGGCTTTGCCGCCCGACCGGGAGGAAATTCAGTCCAAGTTCGTCCAAGGCTTGCCGGTTTAGCTTGACAAGGTGCGTAGGCATGATAGGATTGTTGTATGCAAATGCCAATACTCACCGTCGCTCACCTTCTCCGCGCGTTGCGGGAAGTCAAAGACCGCTATCAGTGGTCGCTTGACGGTGGCACTATCAGCGGGCGATTGAGCGCCCGTGCCCGTCGAGGGATTGAACCGATTGTAGCGATCATGCGGGTCGTCCACAATAGGCCGGGCCTGCGGTCGTCACGGATGCGTGGCATGTCCTGCTTCCCACTCGACCCCAACAACTTTCGGGACTTCACGCGGGCCTGCAAACGGCCAGGGCGACGGCAACACTCGCCCCGTCAAAAGTGGATTCGGAAACTCGTCAGCCGGGAATTGGGATTGGAGCCAAATGATGACTGATCTAGGCAAACTGATCGTAGCGTTCGTGCGGACATGCAGCCGATTCGGGCTGATTCTGCAAGTCGCGGACGGCGTGCTTTACCTGCATGACCCGAATACCGGGCGGCTTGGCTACATCACGTCGGACCTTGTGCCAGCCTTCGGTATTAACCGACGCTCCGACCTAAACAACGCGCTTGGCTTAATGCACGCCATTGCCCGCAAGCACGATTTTATCTACGACTTCGGACATAGCGGCGTTATCGCCTTCCACGATTCAAGACTGACGGCGGTGCTGCCCCTATGAAAGCTGTTTGGGAGATACTTGTACCATGCGTGAGAAACAACGGGCGACCGATTCGGACACGCTGCCACCGGGAATGGGACAGCCAAGTACGCCGGATTACTGGCGGCTTGACGGTCTTGCCACCCGTCAAAGGTCAATGGGTCGCGCCAGACGGGCAGCTATTCGCCGAGCGAATGATACCCGTTCGGATTGTGGCGACCGAGCCAGAGATAGAGCGTATCGCCGATATGACGGCGAAGTTCTACGACCAACTGGCGGTCATGTTTTATCTGGTTTCAGCGAACGTGAGGATTAAGCACTATGCGTAGATTCATGTTAGTTGCGTGGCCGGGCAAGTCGTCCAAAGATGCGTTTTGGGTCGAGCGCATCGGTCACGACAAATTCATTTGCTGCGACAACCCCGGCCTGGGTGGTATCGTTGGCAAGGTCGAAACATTTTGGGCGACCGAAGCCGAGAACGTGGCCGATGCCAAGTTGAAGATGGAAGTTGGGGCCGGTCGATTCGGTTATGTCAACAAGGGTAAGTGTATCCACGATGCGAACCTTACCGCTGGTGACAGAAACTCCATCGACCGGACGCTCGCCGGAATCTTGGGCCAACTATCCCACGAAGCCGTTGAATTCCTTGTAACCATCGGCGGCTGCATACCCTCGCCAAGTGAGAAAGTCGTGCGTCAGCAACTCAAGTTGTTGATTACCGGGACAGGCGCTTGACAAACCTAAACGGCGTGATAGGATTGTTTTATGGTACGATTCAAAGACATACTGCGGCACGTCAAACAGCTTCGCAATGAGGGCGTGCCATTTCGGTACAATGACGGCGGAGCGATTATCGGCGAGCGATACGGGACAGATCAGCCGATTTACTACCTTGTCGCCCAACTGCGTCACCCGAAAGAAACGCGACAATATGCGGCTGAGCGGTTCGAGCGCGAGAGTCCAACCAACGTCAATGACTTCTACACGGCTGCGGGCAACTATCGACGCCGAGGGCGGCGGGCCAGTTGGATGCGCCGCCTGATCGTTGAGGCGTGCGGGCTACCAAACTTTGTGCGGGAGCCTGCGAAATGAGCAAGAAAATCACGAAGTTCACCGACATTCCGCAGCGCATCCGCGATGGCGATTATCAAGTCAACATACCCTTTGACTACATCATGCCGTGGATTGAGCGGCATCAGAAGGACAGCGAAGGCAAGCTGAATCTTGACCCGGACTTCCAACGCCCGCACGTCTGGACAAAGCGGCAGAGAGTCGCATGGCTCGAATACTGGTTCAGCGGCGGCAAGACTGGCCGCATCATTTACTTCAACCATCCCGGTTGGCAGCGAGACTACACTGGCGACTTTGTTCTAGTTGACGGCAAGCAGCGCATCGAGTCGTTTCGCCTGTTCATCGCGAACGAGCTAAAGGTGTTTGGCAGCTATTACCGCGAGTACACGGACAAGCCACGTATGGCAAATCTTGACTTGCTGTTTAACGTCAATCAGCTTCGCACCCGCCGCGAAGTGCTGGCGTGGTATCTGCAAATGAATTTTGGCGGCACGCCGCACAAGCGTAGCGAGTTGACCCGCGTTCTGAAACTCTACGAGAAGGAAACAGGCCGTGCCACCTGAAACTTGCATCCACGGCGTATCGACCCGCGACAGTCATATGGCCCGCGAGTGTGTAGAGAATACGCAGCGGGAATGGACACAATTCGATACTCCCATCCCGGTTGAAGTGGGCGCTAAAATCGTGGAGTTGCTGGCCCCGTATTGCCGCGCTTCGCATGGTGAGGCATCGTTTGGCCGCATCATCGACTTCCCCGATGGGCGCTACATGGTTATCGGCACGACCGATGACGACGTAGGCAGCGGTTTCACTTGGATTATGTTCAATGGGGCGAAGAATGGATAAGTTTTGGTCTATAGGCCCGTACAATTTCGAGTATCACACCGACACCGGCTACTTGTCCTGCACGTTGGGGCAGACTGGTATTAGCACGCGCAACGTGCCCAAAGAGAACGTACCGGCTGCCAAAGTTGTGTCGGTCCAAGTGGTGCTTGAGGCCACAAACACTATCAAGTTCCGCGCTTTCGAGTTTCTCAAGGATTTAATGGCATGATCGCGCTGCTACTACTTTCAATAGTGCCGCAGCCGAGCGGCACACGCCGCGACACCGTTGACATTATCGAGTTGAATCACCTGTACGCTGACGACGATTGCAGCTATCAGTGTGACCAGCTTATATTCTGGATTGACACGCCAGAAGGATTCCGCGTCTTGGACTATCGGACACAGCGACATATCCGAGCGCTTCCGAAACGAGACTGGCAGAACGGCGGCTACAGGCTGGACTGGCACGACGTATTCGAGGGCCACGAAGCCTACCGCACCGTGCGCTGCGGCACTTACCACGAATCATGGACGACCAACAGCGACGACCCGGAGAAGTTGAACCGGGAGAAGTTGCCTAAAGAGAAGCGGCGCTTGCTCAAGCCGGGCGTGCCGATTGCACCGAATGTAATAGAAATTCCGACGCCACCGGCTGACGGCGCTTAGCGCTTGCCGGCGCTTAGCGCTTGCCGGCGCTTAGCGCTCCAAGTTTTTCTACTGAGAAACTTGACAAGAGGCCCGCCTTATGATACAATACCTATAGATGGCTCGACCTTGTGGGCGGGCCTGGGAGAAACAAAACAATGCCTGGAAAACGGCCCAAGTTGGGCGAATTTGTGATGTACGAAGTTGACGGCGGGAAGCCTGCACGGAATCCTGCCACGCTTTTCGGGTTTGATTTAGTGTCGCCTCTTGGCAGGCGACTTAATTCCCGATTCAAGAAAGATCGGCCAAAACGAAAACGAAAGGGATTTAGAACATGAGCGCATTACTTGAACATCGTTCCCCGGTGGGCCAGCGTGTCCGCGAAGCCCTGGCGGTTGCCATGACCGAGTTGAACGTCGCGGAGTTGTCGGACGTGATGGGGCTGGCGTCGGGGCTGGCAGGATTGCCAGTTTACCCGGACACCGCTATCGCGTACTTTGAGGATAACTCGGACCTTTACACCGTTACGCAAGTCGGCGAGAAGTTCCTTATCCGCAAGCTGCCCGTATAAGTGCGGTCGTAAGCCAGTGCTTATCAATGCTGCGGCAATCGCTGTGGCGAAGCAAAAGCCCGAATCGCTCGTAAGGCGGTCGGGTTTTTTCATGCGCATATTGTGCGCCGCCCTCGCAAGGCCCGAATTGAATAATTTTCAGGCCCGGAAATTTCGCTACTAATGCGGAGTTATGATTGTAGCGACTATCCTAATTGTATCGACTATATTAAGATTATTGACTATCGTGGTCAAGACGGAGGCCCACGCCAGCGAACGGCATGACCACGACAGTTGGCATTATTGGCTTTCGCGTGCGCCCTAGTTACAAGGTCAACGGAAATCTTTGCGGGCCGATTTGACAACCGGGCCGGGCATGATATGATTGGCGTATGAGCAACATCGACCGCCACAACATTCAAGTAGGCCAGCGGTACAACCGTGCAGACGGTGCGCCTTGCGGCGTGACCGTAATCGGGCTGGACCGCGAGCGGGACGATGTTATCGTGCGGCACGACGACGGCAGCGAGAACGCAATTGACGCTTGGAAGCTGGCCGTTGTGCGGTATTATTTGACAACGGACCAAAGCGCGGTATAATGGAGTGTAGTCGAAACTTTCCACTTCTCAACATCGGAGTACGTTTATGGCGAAGGCCACTTTCGCGCACATTGTCGGCATTTTGCTGGCAGCGTCGGTTATCGTCCCTGGCATGGTTTGGCTGGCGAGCAACTATCTTGCCGTTTCGCCCTACTTGCAGGGTTTTGCGTTCCGTGACTTGTCGGCGGTCGGCATCGCGCTATTCGCCCTGTCCCGGTACTTCCGCAACTAAGGCAAACATGGCAGGGTCGTCTAATAGGGTGCGAACCGCAAGGTCGTAAACACCGGACAAGGACAGCGCGAGCGCGCCGCTATCGGGGTTCGACTCCCCGCCCTGCAACTTTTGGCACTTAAACATTGCTGGCGATGTTCCCGGTTTCCAACCGGGCTAAGTTGGTCCGATTCCAACAAGTGCCTCTTGACAACACGACGCGATAGGTTATAGTGTAGTTATGCCACGTTCACGCCGCACACAAGAGCTACGCCGAAGTCGCCGCAATGCACGCCGCGAGCGGCCAGCACCGTCACCCGCACAATGGACTAGCGATTGGCACGCCGCCACGGTCCTAATGCCGATGGTAGAGCGCCAGCACGTCCTGCCGGGCTGCGGGCTGCCGACTGCCGGGCTGCCACCAGTAGGCCGCTTGCCCACCGAAGCACCACGCGAGGGTATCGACTACATCGTTTGTACCGGATGCGGCGAGCATACCGACGTGACGGAACGCCGGGCTAGTGCCGATAACCACGAATTTTGCCGCGATTGCTACGGGGAGCGATTTGTGGCTTGTGCCGCCTGCGAGCGGGAAACCGCTGTCGGCAGCGAGTTCTACGCCGAAGATTCTTACCTACCGCATTGTGAGGCTTGCTATATGTCGCTGTATTCGCATTGCTCCGCTTGTGGCGCTGAAACCGAAACTACAGCGTTGCAGGCTTCTCCGATTGCTGGCGATGCCGCGCTTTATTGCTCTGAGTGCTTTAGCGGCAGGTTTACCACTTGCTGCGGTTGCGGGCAGGCTATCATCTTTGACGATGTTGCCTACACCGACGAGTACGACGGCGATGCGTACTGTGCCAACTGCTCGCCCTGTGACGAAGATGACGACGAAGCGGAGTGGGAGCAAGGTCGGCGTGTCGATGGCACTACATTCGATAACGTCGGCAGCAAACGCAAATTCGGTGTCGAGTTGGAAATTTCCGGTTGCAGGCATCACGGCGGGCTACGGGGTAAAACGCCCTTTGGCGTTAAGTACGATGGTTCCTTGTCTAGCGGCAAGGAATTCGTGTCACCCGTCTTGCAGGGTGATGAGGGTCTTGAGGCCGTTTCCAACTTGTGTGCCTTTGGCAGAGAACACGATTGGACCGTCGATAGCTCTTGCGGCTACCACGTTCACGTCGATTGTGGCGACCTTAACAATGCTCAGCTTGCTTCCGTCGCTGTCGGTTATACGGCGACTGAGGATGTTTGGGCAAGGTTCGTTAGTAAGAAACGTGCCGGAAATTCCTACTGCGACCGTCTGCCCTATTCGGTTGACGACATTCGCGGGCAGGGCTTCAACTACATTCTGGAAAGAACGGACGACCGTTACCACTGGCTCAACTGGCAGGCATACCAGCGCCACCATACCGTTGAAATCCGTTTACACAGCGGAACCACCAACTACGATAAAGTCGCCAATTGGGTTAAAATCCATACGCGGTTTGTCGATGCTCTGGCGAAGCTGCCGGAGCGTGAGGTTTATGACTTGTTTGCCGGTAAGTCCGTGGTGCAGAAGTTTGCCGCCATTATGGATATTATCAGCGATGACGGCACACTCCGGTCGTACTACATGAAGCGGGCCGCAAAGATGAAGCAACCGATAGAATCGGAAACTTCGTTCGACCGGATGATTGCGGAGCAAAATCTTGTGCTGGCAAGTTGACAACGGGCGGGGCCGGTGTATAATGTAGTTAGTGGCAGCCAACGGCGAAGGGTTGACCGTAAGCCGTCTGCCAAAACAAGTCTCAATCCAAAGGAATAAACAGCATGTGTGGAATCTTCGGCTCAATCGGTAAGGGTGCTGACTTCGGTGCGCTTCGTACACTCGCTCTCGCCAATGCGGAGCGCGGAAACGAAGCAATCGGATTCTTCGGCAGCGACGGCAAAATCTGGAAGCGGGCGCAATCGCCCATCGACGCCTTGACGGGTAACAAGCTGAACAAATACCTTGCCGGGGCTGAGGGCAACGGCCTATGGTTCGTCGCCGGGCACACTCGCCACGGCACGCGGGGCCATAACGTGCGGGAGAACGCCCACCCGTTCCGCTACGGTAACATCGTCGGGGCGCACAATGGTATCGTCGGCGCGCCGACTACCTACGCTGTCGATTCTATGTATTTGATCGACGCTATCCACCAAGCCGAGGGTGATTATCAAAAGGCTCTTGGCGATGTTTCCGGTTATTGGGGTCTTGTCTGGACTGACGGGGCCGGGCTGTATCTGCAAGCCCACAATAACTGCCTTGCCATTTGCAAGGTCGGCGACGTTTATTACTTCTCGTCCGACTACAAGCATTTGAAGGCCGCGCTCGGCAATATCGAGTATCACGCCTTTACCGAAGGCGAGACAATGCGGCTTTCGATCAATGCGGCGGGTGGTATCGACACCGCCAACTTGAAGGCTCTTGAGTGTCGGGGAGCCTGGATGGAATGGGACAGTCGCACGCAGGGCGGTGGTCGTGGCCGGTACATCGGCTTTAAGAACAGTGGCACAAGTACCGGCAGCGGCAAGTACCACGATTCCGCGACTTCTGACCCCTTTGAGGCCAGTGACCCGGACAGCGAGTATGCCGCTCTTATGGGCTTGAAGGACCGTGACCCCTGGAACGACGTGCCGGATTACGACGAGCGGTGGCAAGATGCGTGGCGTGAGTATGTTGGCGAATACGCCGACTAATCGGGTGAACGTGTGCTTCATGCTCTGTGCCGCTAACCCGGCCTAGCCCGATTCCTCTGGGAAACCCGGCTTTATGCCGGGTTTCTTTTTGCGCGTATGCACCAATTATATTGACTATCGTGGTCGAGGGTCGTGGCCGTGCCGCCCGTCGTGACCACGATAGTCGGTATCTTTGTCGGGCCGCTTGACTTTTTGCCGGCGCATGGTAGAGTATTTACATGCTTGAACGCTGCCAGCCTGAAACGCACGCCGCGATGGACTTGATTCTATCGACGTTCGGCGGCGAGGATGGCGGTGGTAGCTACGTCCGCCTTTGCACGCTGGTTGAGGGGCTGGACATTCGGGCCGCTGACGGGGACAAATCGGCTACGCAGCTTGTCGGGGTGGTGCTGAAATTCGCCCGCCTGATTGAGATTGCAAAGACGATGAAAAACTTGACGCCCTAGCAAAACGGTGTATAGTTGACGTATGACCAAAACCGACTCAATCATGCTGGCGTCGTTCCTTGATTGCCTTTCCGATAAGTTGGGCAATGAGAGTTGCAATGATATGTTCATGGATGATACGCCAGAGAACCGGGCATTGATTGCCGCCGCGCAGCAATGGCAGCACGCCGACGACAAGCACGCTTTCGAGAGCGCCGAGGATGCTGCGACCGTTCGCACCTACACAATCCGCAAGGGCAAGCCGCCCATGCTTAGCACGCACAACACAGTTATCTTGGACTACCTGCGTAATCGTTTTATGCAGGAAAACTCTGTCAGCCGAGACGAACTACGCGACCCGGAGAATTGGTAATGTCGTTTTACGTTCACTTCGCCAATGGTACTCGCGGCCTACTCGAAGCGGCAAGCGAATTTGAGGCTTGGGCCTATCCTGGCGTCGTCGCCTGCTTTGTCCTGGGAGGGCAATAATGATTCCAACGCCCAACTACTACCCTATCGACGGGGGTGCTTGGATGACCTTGAGGGAACTTGAGGCTCTTGGCTCTTGGGACCATTCTGGCGGTCAAACCAAACTTTCCGCCTATGCCGCCCTGGCGCTCGTCGCGCGGGCCGGTGGCAAAGCGTACCCTACAAACGGTATGCACGTCTTTGTCAGCCAAGTCGATATAAACGCCCTGCTCGGTGAAATGGCTAACACCGGGCCTACACCGAACGATTGGAGTTAAGCATGTTGGCAGTCCGCGACCGCAGAACCGGCAAGTTCCTCAAAACCTTCTCTGGCAGCTTCAACAATTTTGAGTGGCGCACTCGATACAAGCTGACTGTCACTCGGCGCATTCCGGCGAATCCGGCTGAGGGCAGGCCGTTCGACCGTTACGAGAATACGCATACGCCTAGTCGTGATGAAATTCACGACGCTATGTTCTGTCTGGCTTCGCCGGATGGTGCGAAACTTTACGTTAATCGTGGTGGCGTGCAAACTTCCATCGGCGGCGGGTATCGGTCCATTGTTGACCCGGCGACGGGTTACAAGCGCTACGAGTCAATTCCCCTTGAGGAAGGCAAGCCGTGGCTGGAACTTGTTGACGTGCAGACGTTTGAGCGCCGCAGGGCTGCCGCTCGCAAGGGAGCAGCGACACGCCGCAAAGCCAAGCGGCGGAAAGTCGCGCGGGCTGCTTGACTTCGGGCCGGTTCGTGGTAGTATGTAATTGAGGGCCAAACAATGCTTGCCTGTATTTGCTGCGGAACACTGGAAATTGCCGTCTGTGTAGCGGCCACTACGATTGTGCCGGCTGTGCTGGCAGTAGCAAGTGACATACGCAGACGGCCCCTGGACAAGTCTAACGAAAGGGACGAAGATGCGAACAAGTCGGAAACTACTGCTGTTCCTGCATAAACTGGCTGCCCGGCACGTATCAGAATTCGGGCTTCTAGCGAAGGGACTGTTGGCGCTGGCGGACGGGAAAAACGAATCCATATCGTCTGTGTACGTTCCTGACGACAAGATGAAACTTGCCGCGCATTTGCTTTGCGTGCTTGGGCAGGATAGCGAGGAAGATCGGGCTAGTATGGTTGCTAAGACCTGTACCATCGCTATCGAAACTGCCAGAGATTCGCAAGAGGAACTTTCGCAGCAACTTGTGGAAGCTATCGAAGCGCTTGCCACTGACGATGTTGAGGCCGTGCAGCGTTCTAACATTGAGGCGCTGCAAGCCGAATTTGCGGGCACGCAAGTCGAGATTGTCAGCCGTGGCGGTCGTGACTTCTATACGTTCAAGGGGCGGGCTGCCTATCCTGCCGAACTTACCTACGACGACAAGAAATTCCAATTGTGCAACGCGAGCTACCGGAAGGGGACGTATCAACTTGTTAAGTAGTGAGGAAAACGCACGTCCTGAGTCCATTGCGGCCATTGTAGAGTACGCGACCGCTCGCGGCGTAATCAATCCAACCGTCACAAAGCACAAGCACCACTTTTGGGAGCTACGGGGCGGTGGCAGGGACCGCAAGGATTGGCCGCTTGTGTGGCAAGTGGCGAAAGAGCTAGGGATTAAGGGTGGTGCGGGTAACTCCGACCAGACACAAATCACGCACCCGGATAAGGTGGTTCTGCCACCTAAGCCGTGGACAAGGGAGGTATCGACTATGCTCGGCGATCAAGATTATCCGGTTCCAGGGACGCCAGCGGCGGAAGCGACCAAGCGGTATAGTCCGTCCCAACTGAAACAACAGAAGATGATGGAGGAATTGGTTGGGGCGCTTGAGATACTGCCTGACGTTATTGAGAATCTTACCGAATACACGGTTGAATCGCTTGAGCCGTATGCTCAGCGGTTGATTCTCGCAACGGTTGTGCTTCAACAGATTGAGGCGAAGCTATATGAGCAATACGACGGTGGCGACAGATTGGGTGGGGATGCCGATGACGACGAAGATACGGAAATCTTCGAGCCGATGGTCGCTGACGAACTTTCTGAGGCGGACAAAGATATGGCTATTGCGGCCTTGGCGGGCGGGGCCGATGGCGACTAGAATACACTCTACACCGTCTGACCGGCGTGCGGTCATGCAATCGCTAGATCGGTTATGGACCGCAGCAGCGGAACTTTCGCAAGCCGGGCCGCTGGCCTGCCGCCCGTATGCCAAACGCATCCGACTTATAGCGACCCTAGCGGAAACGCTTAGTACGCAGGTTTACAACGACATTCAGGCTTATGAGGATAGTCATGGCAAAGGACAGGGTATCAAACGCAGCGAGGATAGGGTACAGTGCGCTCAGCCGGATTCAAAGGCTTTGCTCGGACATGCTTGAAGCGCAGCCGGAGGAGGTTGAGCGGTATTACTGGCGTATCCATCTTGTAGGGGTCGTGATGAACGCAATAGTCAATCACTGCCTCAACAGTCGTAGGAGTGTTGTCAGTTGTGATGCTTGGGCTGATCGTGACAGGTCGCTGCCGCCCGACCGATTCTAACGAGTGTCGTGGTCATGTCGCGCTGGTTCGCCCGATGCTATGACCATGACAGTCGATTCACAGGCGGCGCTTGCGGCTGTCCGCAAAGTTTTTGGTTTCCTTGACAACGGGCCGGGCCGGTGTAACATTGTTTTGTAAGGGACAAGCAACACTAACCGCGATTTGGGGACAATGGCAATGCCGTACCTAGCACAAGGCTCTAACGTAGTCGATACGAAGCACGACCGGGCAGGTTCTACCCGCCGCTTCGGTGTCGAGTTGGAAGTATCAACAGCCCGCAACTACGGGCAGCTTGAAGGGCAAACCGTCTTTGGCTTAAAGGGCGATTGCTCTGTCGGTGGCGACGGGTGCGAGTTCGTTTCACCCGTCTTGCAGGGTGACGCCGGAATTGAGGCGGTTGAGGCGCTATGCGAATACGCACGGTCGCATGAGTGGAAGTGTGACGATACGTGCGGTTATCACCTGCATATCGACATGAACGATCTTGACGATGAGGCCAAGAAGCGCATCCTGTACGCCTACAAGCTGACTGAGGCGCTTTGGGCGAAGTTCGTACAACGTCGCCGGGCGCGCAACACCTACTGCCGCAAAATCAGCTTAGACGCTGCCGACATACGCGACCAGCGCTTTGAGTCATCCATTTCCGATATTGAGGATGCTGTGGGCCGGTATTGTTGGTGCAATACGGTTGCATGGCACGACCACGGCACGCTGGAAATCCGGCTGCATCATGGCACGGTTACGCAGGCCGTAGTGGTCAATTGGATTCGGGCACACTTGCGGTTCGTCGATCTTGTGCGGTCTTTGACGCTCGATCAGATTGATTCGATGTTCCTGAACAAGAGCGAAGCGGACGCTATGGCCGCGCTAGAGCATACATTCGACAACGCCGATCTTGTCGATCACTTCCGCAAGCGTGTTGCGTTCCATACACGGAGAACCGCTGCTGCCGTCTAATCGCGGTGTAGGGGCCGGGCGAGTTGTCCCACTCGCCCGGCCTTTGCGGATTCCAACAAATGACACAACCTGTTATTCTCATAGGGCTTATGGCGTTTGTGATGCTGGCCCTGCAATGCTGCGGAGTCAAGCCGACGCCGCCAGCAGCCCGCCCGACACGACGCCCGCGCCGGATACGTCGCACACGCCGCCAGCAGCCCCGCCCGACGCCGCCAGCGGCCCCGCCCGATAGGTCGGCTCTGGTTGACTGTTTGCGGCAATTGGGGCATAGGGTGGGCGAAGCAAAACGGCTGGCCGCGCTAGTGCCTGCCGACGTTACCAACATTGACGAGTGCATCGAATTCATCTATCGAAAGGCATAGGCCATGTACTACGGTTTCATCGTTTACTCGCTGCGTGACACGCCTGCCGTCCTTCGCCATTGTTTCATTAGTGGCGAGAGTGAGGATGATACGGTTATGAACCGTCAGCAGGTTTGTGCCAATTTTACCAACGGTCGTGGTCAACGGCGAAGCGGCCATTGCAAGTCATACGGCGGGTGCGAGCATCCGTATCTAGCGGCTGACGTGCGTATTCGCACGGTATCGACGATACCGACTAGCCTGCTCGATACGATACGGGCGGCGGCGCTTGTTGTGCCTGCCGATAAGATGCCTGCCGCCATTGCCGTTCTTGCCGCCCTTGCCGCTCACGAAAGTTAAACCATGTACGCGCTTTTCATCGACTATTATATGTATAGCGCTCAATGGGGCAAGGCTCGCATTGTGCATTTTAAGACTCCAAAGGACGTTGGGGTTTGGGCGCGCAATGCTGGCTTTAACGGTCGTCCCATGTTCAACGTCTTTCGCAGCAACCATAGCGAGCGCTACATCGTAGCGTTTGAGCGGACTATGGAGAAGTGCGAGACTATGCTGTATCACCTGAATATGCTGGCCGATATGGGCGCTGACGATCATATCGTCTTTGCTGCAAACTCCATGCACTTCGACATTCGGGGTTGGAACCGGGCGCGCTGGCATATACCGGAGGAAAGGGTAACGGGTAACGGCGCTCAGCGCTTGACGGCGCTTGGCGCTAACGTATCGGAGATACAGCCTCAAGCGCCGGAGGGCGCTGGACGCTACGACGGGATACCATTTTGATTTGACAACCGCCGCCAGTGTGTTAGAGTTTCGATATGTCACAACCAACTACGACGCAGGACATGCTAGGCCGCACGGCAGTTAAGTGCGCGGCAATCGTAATCGGCAAGATGGCGCATCCTGTAACCGGAGCAATCAGTTATGACGCTTGGTACAACGGTGAGAAAATTGCAGAGAACACCACCCTTTCCGATTGCTTGGAGCGGGCCGGTGAAAACGCAACGCTCAGATTTCCTATCTAACCGGAGGGCAACGATCATGTCACAATGGCTGCTTGTTCGACTTTCGCGGGTTATGTTCGAGGTTCGGAATGAATCGCTTATCCACGATGGTTCGTCGTGGGACGACGCCGTGCATCGCGTGATGGATAAAGCGGTTGAGCGTATTGGGTTGACGCTGCATCAAGCCAACATGAACATCGACGCTGCGGCCTTTTGCCTCAATGCCGGGCATACCGGCTCGCCCAAGTTCTAACGAATACGACGGTTGCAAACTCCAAGTCCGCCCCGGCCACGTTTGAGGAACGTGCCGGGGATTTTCATGCGCGGGCCGTGCCGATTGGACCGTCTGGCGGGCCTGAATCTAATCAATTTTTGGGCCAGGGTTGTTGCTACTAAGGGAATCGACTTTGCGGGCCGTTTATGCTGAATCGACTCTATAGTGAATGTCGAGTTTCGTGGTCATAACATCTGTAGTGGCAATATCTTATATGCTGTTGACTGTCGTGGTTGTATCGGCTAAATCGACTGTCGTGGTCAAAGCAGGCGGGCTGCTATAATCGTTATAATCCCAACTGAACATTTGCTGTGGCGCATTTACTATACGCGCGGCGCGCGGCCGCGCTTGCGGGTTCCCGCAAAATGCTTGACTCCCGCCGATTGCGTGTTATGCTTGATTGTCTGGCGACAATGCCGCGCGATGCCACAATGCAAGTAGGGGTTATAACGAATGTGCCAGTCATGCAATAAAATCGGACAGCGGACGTTTGGGGACGTTGTAGCGATGGAGCCGGTCGTGCCGGTTAGTGACCATCGTGACGATGTTGTGGTCTGTGAGGATACGGGGAATCATGTCGAGCGTGACGATGCTCACAAAGATTCCAACGGTAAGTATTGGGAGGATTCTGACAATCTTACGTGCTGTCCTGATTGTGACGGTACGTTCGGCGTTGACGAAATTGACGAAAATGATGGTCATTGCGAAACGTGCCGTCGTGACAATTACACCGAATGTACCGCTTGCGGCGATGTTATCAAGCGTGAGGATCGTACCACTTCTGAGTGTGGCGACGATTATTGCCACGACTGCTATTGTGACCGATTTTACACTTGTGACGATTGTGGCTGCGAAGTGCATCGTGACGATGTTCGGGGTCGCAACGGTTCTGTCTATTGTGAGAGTTGCTGCGGTCCTGATGAAGATGAGGAATATGACGCTAAGCCCTGGCGTGCCAAGTCTGCGGCTTATGCCAAAGTTGGCAGTCAGCGCAAGTTTGGCGTTGAATTGGAATCTTCGGAATCTGACGGTTGGAGCGATTGGATTGAATCGACCGCCTTTGGCGCGAAGAACGATGGTAGCGTTAATGGCAAAGAGTTCGTTTCGCCCGTCCTTTCCGGTGATGACGGTCTTGAGGCTGTTGAGAACTTTATCACCTATGCCAATCGCAACGGTGTTGACGTTGATGACGCTTGTGGCTATCATTTGCATATTGACCTAAGCAACGAAGATTCCGAAAGTCGCGCTCGTATCGCTCTTGCCTACGCTTACACCCGTGACTTTTGGTTCGCTTGTGTCGATGAATCCCGTCGTGACAATTCTTACTGCCATTCCAATGTTAGGGATGGTAGGGTTCATTGGGACGTTGACACTATTAAGGTTTCTGCCAGTCAACCGCGTCCTGACACTCGTTACGTTTGGTTGAATTGGAACGCCTATAACAGTCATAGGACTGTTGAGGTTCGTTTGCATGAGGGGACATTTTCCAAAAATGCCGTTTGTAATTGGATTAAGGCTCATTTGCGATTTGTCGATTATGTCAAGACGCGCACGTTTGGGCAGATTACGCGGCAATTCGGGAATAAAGGGCCAGTGGCGCAGTTGCGGAATATGCGGGATATTTGGAAAGATGAGGCGCTTTCCGCTTATTACGATGGCACGGTTCGTGCCGGTGTTAGGGAAATGGCCGATGCTGCCTAGTTTAATGATTGTCGTGGTCGGGGCTTTTGCGGCCGCGCGGCCAGCGGCCAGCGGCCAGCGGCCAGCGGCCAGCGGCCAGCGGCCAGCGGCCAGCGGCCAGCGGCCAGCGGCCAGCGGCCAGCGGCCAGCGGCCAGCGGCCAGCGGCCAGC
>Ga0075425_100000066_pt1 | contig 94253 bp, 88 predicted proteins | sample SoiMethybrSBSTD4_FD_75300 | JGI IMG/M metagenome (GOLD analysis project Ga0075425, IMG submission 75300) | Bulk soil microbial communities from a Populus tree surrounding site in Tennessee, USA - Soil MetaG P. TD hybrid SBSTD4 | ecosystem: Environmental > Terrestrial > Soil > Tree plantation...
CTGGGCCCGACGACCAGCTTCGACTGCGACATCCTCTTCACCAACGGCACGTTCGTCGAGTACCCCGAGGGCGTGCAGCAGCAGTAGCGCACATCGGGTGATCGCTCACGAGGGCGCCGAAAGGCGCCCTTTCCCTTTTCCGACAAGAATTGTCGCTTCCAGCGTCTAAAATTCGTCAGCTGAGCGTGAAATTGCCACGTGACGCGCTCGTCAATACATTGAGTCCTAATTGGTTATCGGCAATGGCTCGGCTGGCTTATCGATTGCCCTGGTTCCTTTCGAAAAAGGAGGAACTCGATGTCGAGTAAACAGAAAGGATTCACGCTCATTGAGCTGCTGATCGTGGTGGCGATCATCGGCATTCTCGCGGCTATCGCCATTCCGAACCTGCTCACGGCGCTGCAGCGCTCGCGGCAGAAGCGGACGATGGCCGACATGCGCACCATTTCCACGGCTTGGGAAGCGCGCGCCACCGACCTGAACAAATACAACGCGGCCGCGGGCCTTCCGTCGGGATTCCCGTCGGTGACGGTCGACGCATCGACCCTGACGACCTATCTCTCCCCCACCTACATCCGCAGCTTCCCGCAGAGAGACGGTTGGGGAAACAACTTCAACTTCTACGCCGACACGGCCTGGGGTAGCGGCGCCGCGCAGCAGTACGGGGTCCAAAGCCTCGGCAAGGATGGAACAGCCGAAAATACCAATGTACTGGGCCCGACGACCAGCTTCGACTGCGACATCCTCTTCACCAACGGCACGTTCGTCGAGTACCCCGAGGGCGTGCAGCAGCAGTAGCGAGAACCAGATCGATCGCTCGAGGGGCGCCCGCTCGGCGCCCTTTTTTTACGTCGTCAGAGCTTTCGCCACCGCCGTCATCGGCGCGTAGAGCCGCTCGTGATAGGCCAGCGCCTCCCGGTAGATCTGCTGGAACGCGCCCAAGTCCTTGAAGGCCACGACGAGGTTGACGCCGTAGAGGAAGGCGGCGTTGCCGTCGAGCGTGCGCAGGTTGTCGGCGAAGAGGATGAAGAACGCCTTCCGGCGGTCCGCCGGCGTCAGCGAGACGATCGGCTGCATCGACTCCAGCGGCGGCGCGGTGATCTGGGCGGGGTTCAGCATCACCACCGGCGGAAACTCCTGCACGAAGAACTCGCGGGCCTGCTGCGCGGTGGGCATGTGCACGGGGATGCAGCCGATCAGCTTCGCTGCCTGGCGCAGCGCCGGATGATCGCTGCCGACGATGAGCGTTTTCTCGCCGAAGCACTCGGCGTCGTCGCGCGGCTCGTCGTGCCCCTCCGGCCCGGCCGGCTGCGGCGGCGCGGCGGCCGCTCCCATCTCCAGGTTGCGCCGGTCCACCGTCAGCTTCGTCTTGCAGACCGGGCAAGGGAAGCTGACTTCCTTCATCGGCAGCTTGGTCTCGTCGAGCGAGAGCGGCTTCTGGCAGGAGGTGCAGACGATCTTGATCATCGGCTATTCCAGCAGCGACATCATGTCGCCCTCGGTCTCCGCGGGCGCGGCGCTCGGCTCGTCGGTCAGGCGCAAGGCCAGGTTCGTGGGGTTCGTGGCGTAGGCCAGGGCGATGTCTTTCGTGATGGTGCGCTGGTTCCAGAGCTTTTCCAGCTCGTCGTCGAAGGTCTGCATGCCGTCGACGGAGCCGTCGTGCATGGCGTCGCTCAGCGAGCGCCCCTCGGCCTCGCCCTTGAGGATGTAGTCGCGCGTGCGCATCGTCGACTTCAGGATCTCCATCACCGCGACGCGGCCGCCGCCGATCTTCGGCAGGAGCCGCTGGGAGACGACGTAGCGGAACGACTGCGAGAAGCGCGTGCGGATCTGCGGCTCCTGATCCTTCGGGAAGACGCCGACGATGCGGTCGATCGTCTTGGCCGCGTCGATGGTGTGCAGCGTGGACAGGACCAGATGCCCCGTCTCCGCCGACTCCAGGGCGATCTCCATCGTCTCCACGTCGCGCATCTCGCCGATGAGGATGACCTTCGGCGCCTGGCGCAGAGCCGCGCGCAACGCCAGCGCAAACGTCTTCGTGTCCGAGCCGACCTCGCGCTGGTTCACGGTCGACTTCAGGTGCTTGTGCATGTACTCGACCGGGTCCTCGATGGTGATGATGTGGTAGGCGTAGTCGCGGTTGATCTCGTGGATCAGCGCGGCCAGCGTGGTCGACTTCCCCGAGCCGGTCGGCCCGGTGACGAGGACGATGCCGTTCTTCAGTTTGCAGATGTTGTGCAGCTCCTCGGGGAGCTTGAGCGCCTCCAGCGTCGGCACGCCCTCGGGGATGACGCGCAGGACGATCGCGTACGTCCCGCGCTGAGCAAAGATGTTCACGCGGAAGCGCGTCTTCTGCGGGATCGAATAGGAGAGGTCGACTGAGCCGCTGGTCACCAGCGTGCGCGTCAGCTCGCGGTCGCCGCGCAGCATGTACATGGCGATCATCTCCGTCTGGTACGGCGTGAGCCGCGGCAGGCCGGGGAAGTTGACCGGCACGAGCACGCCGTCGACTTCGACCTGGGGCGGCCGGCCGACCGAGAAGTTCAAGTCGGAGACGCGCTCCGACACCTTCAACATCGCCTCGAGGATGGCGTCGAGATTGAAGTTTTTCATGGCCGGCCGGTGATTGTACGTCGGTAGGGGCGCACAGCGTGCGCCCCTCGCGGTGGGCGCACGCTGTGCGCCCCTACCGTAAAATCGCAGCGGATGTCTCTGATGGCCATCGACTACGGCGGCCGCCGCATCGGCATCGCCGTGAGCGACTCCGGCGTCGTGGCCACGCCGCATTCCGTGGTCAGGAACGAGGGCGACGTCGTGGAGACGCTGGCCCGCCTGGCGCGGGAGCTGAACGCCGAGACCATCGTCGTCGGCCTCCCCCGCCGCGCCCACGCCGGCCCGGCGGAGCGGAAGTTCCGCGAGCTGGCCGAGCGCTTGCGGCAGACCACGTGCAAGGAAGTCGTGCTCTGGGACGAGACGCTCTCCACCGTCGAGGCCGCGGCGCGGTTGCGCGAGCGCGGCGCCGGCCGGCGCGAGGCTCAGCGCGACATCGACATGCACGCCGCCACGGTCATCCTCCAGTCGTGGATCGACGCCCGCGCCGGGAGGCGGTCATAGCGCGCCGCTCCTCGCGCGCCCGCGGCGGCTGCGCCAAGCTGCTTCACTCGCTGACCACCGTGGCCATCTTCGCCGTCATCCTCCTCATCGGCGGCGGCTACTTCTTCTGGCGCGCCGTCACCAGTCCGTTCAAGGGCTATCCCGAGCCGAAGAAAGACGTCGAGGTGCGCAAGGGACAGCACACCTCGGTCGTGCTGCGCCACCTCGAAGAGCAGGGCGTTCTCCGCGATCATTACCTCCCGTTGGTCTACATCAAGCTGGCCCGGCACGGCGAGTCGATCAAGGCCGGCATCTACGAATTCTCGAAGCCGATGCCCGCGGTGGAAGTGATCGACAAGCTCATTCGCGGCGACGTGCTGCTGAAGAGCGTGACGATCCGCGAGGGGCTGGACCGCTTCACCGTCGGGCACATCTTCGCCGCCGAGGGCTTCGGCAAACAGGCCGAGTGGGACAAGCTGACGGCGGACCCGGAGCTGATCCGCGACCTCGCTCCCGACGCCCCGACGCTCGAGGGCTACCTCTTCCCCGACACGTACAAGTTCGCGCCGCGCACGCCGCCGAAGGCGATCGTCGCGGCCATGGTGCAGAACTTCCGCCACCACTTCGGCCCGGAGCTCGCCTACATCACCACGGGCTTGAACGCGCACCAGACCGTGACGCTGGCCTCGATCGTGGAGACGGAAGCGCGGCTCCCGCAGGAACGCCCGCTCGTGGCCTCCGTGTATCTGAACCGCCTGCACCGGAGCATGCAACTCGGCGCCGACCCGACCGTCATCTACGCGATCAAGCTCGCCGGCCGGTGGGACGGCAACATCCACAAGGCCGACCTGCAGATCGACTCGCCGTTCAATACCTACCGCGTTCGCGGCCTCCCGCCCGGCCCGATCGCCAACCCCGGCATGGCCTCGCTGCGCGCCGCCGCCGCGCCGGCGAAGACCGACTTCCTCTACTTCGTCGCCAAGCACGACGGCTCGCACGCCTTCTCGACGAACATCGACGAGCACAACCGCAACGTGCAGATCTACCAGATCGACTGGTATCGCACTCAGCACTCAGCACTCAGCACCCAGCACTAATAACTCGCCGCGTGCTATTCTTCGCACTCCATTTTCCACTCATCACCGGGGGTCCGTGTCGCCATGGCCAGCAAGAACAGACCGTACGAGCAGTTCGGATCGTTCATTCTTTTCAAGCGCCTCGAGACCGACGCCCTCGGCGACTTGTGGCGCGCCGGCAAGGTCGACGGCGGCCAGCTGGCCGGCACCGTGGCGCTGCGGCGCCTGAGCGGCGGCAACCGCGAAGCGCTCGTGCGGAACGCCGCCGAGGCGGCCGAGATCGTGCCGATGCTGAGCGGAACGTCGTTCGTGCGCAACCAGTCGATCGGCACCGTGGATGGAATTCCGTACATCGCCTGCGAGTACGCCGGCGGCCGCTCGCTGCGGCACATCGTCGACCGCGCCCGCGGCGGCACGAACCAGCATCCGAATCCGATTCCGCTCGACCAGGCCATCGTCGTGGCCGAAAAAGTGGCCCTCTCGCTGGCCACGACGGGCGATCTGAAGTACGGCGACAAGCGCCTCATGCACGGCGCGCTCTTGCCGCAGTTCATCTGGATCAGCGACGACGGCGAGATCCGCGTGGCCGGCCAGCAGCTCGGCCGCGGCATCGTGGCCTCGCTGCGCGACACGCGCGTGGCCGGCGAGATCTCGCGCTACATCGCGCCGGAGATCCGCGCCACCGGCGAGCCGACGAAGGCGTCGGAAGTGTTCGCCATGGGGGCCATCCTCTACCTCCTCGTGACCGGCGAGGAGCCGCCCGACTCCCTGACGGCCAGCGCGTTCATGCAGGCCGTGCGGGCGGCGAAGACGATGTCCGGACAGGAGATGCCGCCGGAGATCCGGGCCATCCTGGAGAAGTCGCTCCACCTCGACCCGGCCATGCGCTATCCGTCGATGACGGAGATGAAGCAGGCCCTTTCCGCCCTTGCGCACGGCGGGAAGTATTCCGCGACGACGTTCAACCTGGCTTTCTACCTCAGCAACCTCCTGAAGAAGGAGATGGAGGCGGAGGCGATCGACCGCGAAAAGGAGTCGAAGGTGAACGCCGCCGCGTACGCGGAGCAGCCGCCCGCCGCCGCTGCCGCGCCCGCGGCGGCCATCGCCACGCCGACGTTCGGCATCTCCGAGGAGGAGCCGAAGAAGAAAAACCTCGTGCCGCTCTACGCGGCCGCGGCGGTGGTGCTCGTCGCCGGCGGCATCGTGGCCGCGGTGATGATGCGCGGCGGCGCGAAGCCCGCCCCACCGCCGCCCGCCGCCCCGCCGCCGGTGAAGGCGGCCATGAGCGCGCCGGCGCCGGTGGTCGTGACGCAGCCGGTCGTGGCGGCGACGTCGACGACGTCCACGGTCGACCCGGAAGCGCAGAAAAAGGCCTTCGACCAGGCCGTCAACCAGAAGTATCAGGAAGAGTTGATGAAGCTGCAGAAGGATTACACGCAGCAGCTCAAGCAGCAGCAGTCGAAGAACGCGCCGGTATCGACGCCGGCACCTCCCTCGCCGCAGCCGCGCCCCCAGCCGGCCGACGAGCGGTCCGCGCCCTCGGCCGCCGCTCTCGACGAGCGCCGCCTCGAGCAGAAGCAGGCCCAGGCGGTGACGCAGTCGACCCCGCCGCAACAGCAGCCGCCGCCGCAGGTGGCGCAGTTGCAGCCGCAGCCGCAGCCCGCGCCGCAGCAGCACACGGTGCGCGAGGGAGACGTCGTGGAGTGGGACGCGCTCGACGCGGCGCCGCAGACGCTGTCGGCGGCGCGGCCGGTTTATCCGCCCCTGGCCCTGCGCGCGAAGGCGTCGGCGACCGTGTTGGTGTCGGCGCTGATCGACGAGAACGGCCGCGTCGCCGACGTGAAGGTCCTCAGGGGCGATCCGCGCTTCGGCTTCAACGAGGAGGCGGTGCGGGCGATGCGCCTCGCGCGTTTCTCGGCGCCGATGAAAGACGGCAAGCGAGTGAAAACGTGGCGGCCTCAACAGATTTCATTTGGCCAGTGACCACTCCAGCGCATTGAGGCGCAGTCCCAAAACGCGCGGGTCGTTCGGCGGTTTGACGGCGCGGTCGGTCTCGATGACGAGCTCGTTCGCCGCATCGCCGCGCGCGTCGACGTCGCGCTCGATGTCGATGTTCGGCGTCGTGGCCTGGACGCGAGCGATCGTCGCGCCGTTCAGCCTCACCTCGATATTCGGCGACCCGACGAGGTCCCGCGGCACGTAGAGCGACAGCAGCAGATGCGCGCGCGGCGCCGGCGGCAGCTCGGTCACGCTGCGTGCGCCCATCCAGCGCCAGCGCGCGCCGTCGCTCCCCTCCTCGTCGTACCAGCCGCCGCGCAGGACGGCGCGCTGCGTGACCGGCGTGACGGAGACGACGAAGTAGCGCTGCCGCGTCAGCCACCAGAGGTGCCCGCGCTGGCGCGTGAAGTTGATCGCGCCGGGGTCCTCGCGCAGGAAGAGCGGCGTCGGGCCGCTCGTCCACGGCGCGGACGGGGAGAGGACTTCGCGCACGTCGCGGTCGGCCAGGAGGGCCTGCGCGTACGGAATCATTCCTCGGTGGACGTCGAGCGGCATGCGGCGGTCGACGTGGGCGCGGATCCAGTCGATGGCCTGCACGGGCGGCGCGATCGTCGTGTGCACGACGCGCAGCGCGGGCCAGGTCCAGACGATCATCGCGGCCACGAGGATCGCCGCGAATGCGTCCTTGCGCGCCACGAGGGCGATGCCGTCGGCGGCGAGAAGGGCGATGAGCGGCGCGTAGCCGATGGAGAAGCGGCTGGCGCTGAAGCGGTCGAGCATCAGCCATGCGAAGAGGCAGAACGGGCCGAACGCGGCAAGCATCAACAGCACGTGCCGGCGCCGCTTCACCAAGCCGGCGACGAGCGAGACCGCGGCGAAGAGCGCGACGGCGATGTTGATCGCCGGCATGCGATACGGGCGCACGAAGAAGTCGAGGAAGACGCGCCGCAGCGGCGGGCGGAGCGGGCTGCGGAAGGAGTCGATCTTGGCGATGTAGTCGCCGTGCGCGGCCACGGTCTCGCGGTAGGCCGTCCAGCCGGTCTTCTCGATGGCCACGCCGTAGCTGACGCCAACGATCGCGGCGAGGATCAGCGCGGCCATCGCGACGTCGCGGCGGCGCTGGCGCGCGCTGGCCAGGAGCAGCGGGATCGCGCCGATGAGGAGGTTCTGCGGGCGGATGCCGGCGGCGACTGCGAGGACGACGACGCCGGGGATGTAGCGGTTATCGAACAGCAACGCCAGGGCGATGACGACGAGCGTCATCGACGGCACGTCGCTCAACGCGGTGCCGCCGAAGAACCAGACGTTCGGGAAGAAGGCCAGGATGGCCGCGGCGGAGAGCGACGTGCCGAAGCGCAAACCGAGGGCGCGGCAGAGAAAGAACATCGCCGGGACGACGGCCACGGAGGCGAGAAAGGCCAGGCACTGCAGGGCGTGGAACTCGTCGACGCCGAGGGCGTGCACGAGGTGGGCGAAGAAGATCCAGAGCGGGAAGCCCGGCGGATGCGGATGGTGCAAGGCCACGTCGTAGCGCCGCATGGCCAGGATGAAGAGCATCTCGTCCCAGTCCCACGGCGACTTCGCCAGGGCCAGCCAGCGCGTGACGGCGGTGAGGATCGTGACGGCGATCAAAAAGGCGCGTTGGGGACGAGTCACTGCTCCCCCCACGAATACCCCAGCAATTGCAGCCCCAGCTGGCGCGGATCGCCGCCCGGCGGCTTGACGACGTGATCGATCGACAGCACGAGCTCATTCGGCGCATCCGCGCGGCCGTCGACGTCCCAGCTCTTCTCGATCTCATCGGGCCCGCAGACGAAGCGGTCGACGACGCGGCCGTTGAGCTGCAGCGTCAGCGTCGGCTTCGCATCCTCGGGGATATGAAAGCGCATCGACAGCCGCGCCCGCGGTCCGGCCGGCGGCAGGAGCATCGACGCACGTCCGGACATCCATCGCCAGGCCACGGCGCCGTCGTTCTCCTCGCCGTACCAGCCGTCGTGGAAGACGGCGGCGTCGGCGGCGCGCATGACCGTGACCTCGAAGTAGTGCTGGCGCACGAACGTGGCCAGACGTCCCTTCCGGTTCCGCGAAAAGAGGCGCGCCCCCGGAGCGATCGTGGCCCCTTCGCGCACGTACGGCGCGGCGCTTATCGGCAGCTCGGCGTCTTTGTCGACGACGGTGACGTTGCGGTCGGCGAGGAAGACGTTCGCGAATGCGGCCATGCCGCCATGCGCGTAGATCGTCTTCGATGCGCGCACCGACTTCATCGCCGCCGCGCTGGGCGACTCGGTGCGCCGGACTTCATCGAGCGCCGGCAGCGTCCACCAGACCAGGCGCGCCACGAGCGCGAGGACCGGCAGCGCCGACCAGCCGCGCATCCAGACGAAAGCGTTGGCGATGAGGAGCGCGTACAAAGGCGCGAAGGCGACGGAGTAGCGCGGGAAGTTGCTCATGTCGAGCATGAGCCAGGTGAAGATCTGGATGGGGACGAACATGGCCACGGCCAAGCGCGCGCCGGCGTGGCGCAATCCGAGGAGAAGGCCGACGGCGGCGAGCGCGGCGAGGAGACGGTCGAAGCGGCCGGCGTGCATGGGGTGGACGAAGATGGCCGAGGCGAGCGACGGAAGCGGCGGGCGGCCGGGGTTGAGATAGGAGTCGACTTCGCGGATGTAGCGGCTCTGGATGGCGCAGATGCCGAGGTAGTCGCGCCACGACGACGAGGCCAGCGCGGCGCCGGCGTAGCTCGCGGCGACAACAGCGGCCCCGATCGCGACGGCCGCGGCGACGTCGCGCCAGGCCCGGCGGCGGCACCACGTGGCCGCGAGCGCCGGCGCCAGGCCGATGAGCAGGTTCTGCGGACGCACGCCCGCGGCGATGCCGAGCAACAGCGCGCCGAGAACGTAGGCGCGGCGCTCGCGGCAACCGCGCAGCAGCAGCGCCGCGGCGAAGCAGACGAGGACGAGCGAGGGGACGTCGCTGAGCGCGGTGCCGCCGTAGTACCAGACGTTCGGGAAGAAGGCGCAGAGCGCGGCGCCGCCGGCAGCGACGGCGAAGGGGAAGCGCAGCTCGCGCGCGAGCGCGAAGAGCGCCGGGAAGAGCGCGAGCGAGGCCAGGAGAACGACGGACTGCACGGCCCGGAAGTCGTCGCGCACGGCGACGTGCACGAGCTTCGCGGCGAGCATGAAGAGCGGGTAGCCGGGCGGGTGGGGGCGGTGGCTGGGAACGTCGTAGTCGCCGACGCCGAGGGTGAAGAGGGCCTCGTCCCAATCCCACAGCGTTTTCGAAAGCGCCAGGAGTCGCGTCAGGGCGATGACGACGGCGATGGCGATCACGAGATTGCGCTGCCTGCGCGTGAGCGGCTCGAGCGGCTGGGCGAAGATCATCGGATGGCCGTCCAGGCGTAGTCGTCGAGGCGGAGGCCGAGGTCGCGGGCGTCGCCGCCGAGGTGCTCGCGGAGCGGGTTCACGACGCGGTCGATGGAGAGGACGAGCTCGTTCGCGCCGTTCGCGTTCGCGTCGACGTCCCACGACTTCGCGATCTCGCCGGTGTCGCAGCGGACGCGGTCGATGACCCGGCCGTTCAGCGCGACGGTGAGCACGGGCGCGGCGCGCACGAGCGGGCTGGGGATGCCGAACTTCAGCGTCAGCCGCGCGCGCGGGCCGACGGGCGGCAGCGTCGTCGCGGAGCGCGCCCCCATCCAGCGGTAGATGCTCTTCCCCTCCCCTTCCTCGTCGTACCAGCCGTCGCCGAAATGCCAGACCGCGCCGACGGTCGTCAGCGTCACTTCGAAGTAGCGCTGGCGGACGATCCTCCAGAGGTTGCCGTGCGGGCGCTCGAAGACGCGGCCGCCGATCTTCACGCCTTCGCAGACGTACGGGGCGTTGGCGACGCGCGGATCGAGCGGGAGCTTTTGCTCGTCCCAGACGACGTTCGCCGCCGGGAGGTAGACGGCGGCCCAGGGCCACATGCCGGCGTGGACGAAGATCGCCTCGCGCGGATGCTCGCGGAGGATCGCGCGCATGGCCGCGACGGGCGGCGACTCGGCGGCGCGAACGGTGCGCACCGCGGGCAAGGTCCAGACGGCGAGGCGGACGACGATCGCCGCGATGACGGCGACATCGATGTAGAAAAACGCGATGACGTGCGCGCCGGCGGCGGCCAGGAGCGCGTAGAGCGGCAGATAGGCGGTGCCGTAGCGGCTGACGCTGAAGGGGTCGAGCATGAGCCAGGCGAAGAGCTGGAACGGCAGGAACATGGCCACGGCCATGAGCGTGCCGAAGCGGCGGAAGGTGGCGGCGAAGCCGAGCACGGCGAAGGCGTCGACGACGTAATCGAATCGGCCGCTGCGGACCGGCTGAACGAAGGTGTCGAAGACGAGCGCGCCCAGCGGAGCGCGTTGCGGATTCAAAAACGAGTCGACGCTGCGCACGTAGCCGCGAAGCCCGGCGATGCTGGCAAGGTAGCCGCGCGGCGGATCGGCCGAGGCGTAGGCGGCGCCGGCGTAGCTGATGAGGATGATGGAGGCGCCGAGGGTGATGGCAATGATCAAGGTGACAGGTGACGGGCGACGGGTGACAGGTGCCTGTTCCCTGTCGCCTGTTCCCTGTCGCCTGAAACACCCCCCCGTCGCGTACAACGCCGGCGCGCAGCCGATCAACAAATTCTGCGTGCGAAAGCCCGCCGAGATCCCGAGAAGAATCGCGCCGATGATCAACGCCCTCCCCTCGCGCGCGCCGCGCAGCAGGTACGCGCAGGCGAGGAGCACGAGCGTCGTCGAGGGGATGTCGCTGAACGCCGTCCCGCCGAAGATCCATACGGCCGGGAAGAAGGCGTAGAGCGCGGCGCCCCCCGCGGCCACGGCGAACGGGAAGCGCAACTCGCGAGCGAGCGCGAAGAGCGCGGGGAACAGCCCGATCGCGCCGAGCAGCGTGACCGCCTGCACGGCGCGGAACTCGTTGTGGACGGCGAGATGCACGATCTTCGCGGCCAGGACGAAGAGCGGGAAGCCGGGCGGGTGGGGGTGGTGCTGGGTGACGTCGTAGCTGCGTACGCCCATCGCGAAAAGGGCCTCGTCCCAGTCCCACAGCGAGCGCGACAGGGCGTAAATGCGGGTCAGGGCAATCGCGGCGGCGAGCGCTACCACGATCCAGCGCTGCCGCCGCGTCAGCTTCTCCGGCTCCGTCACGCGGCACCATTCTCGCAAAATTGCCCCGCGTCATGGCCCGGAAAGGCGGCGTCCGGCGCCGTTGGTACCTCGATCTCCACGGCATTCGGCGGGAGGGGACGAAGGAGAGCGGCTTCACCTATCGCCATCCCGACGGCAATCCGATCAGCGACGAAAAGACGCTGCAGCGCATCGCCCGGCTGCGCATCCCGCCGGCGTGGCGGGATGTGCGCATCGCCCGCGGCGACGCCGCGCCGCTGCAGGCCGTCGGCCTCGACAAGAAAGGACGGACGCAGTACCGCTACCACGACCGCTTCCGCGCCAGGCGCGAAGAGGAGAAGTTCCGACGGGTCGTCGAATTCGGCGAAGCCTTGCCGCGCCTGCGCCGCCGCGTGCGCGCCGATCTCAAGCTCCGCGAGCTGGGCCGCGAGCGCGTCCTGGCCGCGATCGTGCGCCTCATCGACCAGGGCTTCTTCCGCGTCGGCAACGACAAGAGCGCGAAGTCCGAGTCGACCTACGGCCTCACCACGATCCGTCCTCGGCATGTGAGAGTCGAAAAGCACACGCTCCTCTTCGACTACATCGGCAAGTGGAAGAAGGCCCACAAGCGCGCCATCAACGACCCCGAGGTCGCGCGCATCGTGACGGCGCTGCAGAGGCTGAAGCCGGCGGAGCTCTTCGCCTTCATCGACGGAGACAAGCTGCGCGACGTGAAGGACCGTCACGTCAACGACTACATCCAGTCGATCATCGGCGAGGACTTCACGGCCAAGGACTTCCGCACCTGGGCGGGAACGCTCCTCTGCTCGATCGCCCTGGCCATGCAGGGGCAAGGCGCGAGCAAGGCGGAGCGGAAGCGGAAGATCAAGCGCGCCATCGACGCCACGGCCGCGCAGCTCGGCAACACCGCCGCGGTCTGCCGCTCGTCGTACATCTGCCCGCGCCTCCTCGACGAGTACATGCAGGGCAAGCCGTTCGAGATGCTGCGCAGGCGCGCGCGCGGCAAGCCGGTCGTGCGCGTCGGGCTGTCTAAGGAGGAGAAGGCGCTGCTGAAGTTCCTGCGGGAGACGATCGCGGACCGGCGGCGCCAGCCGCGCGCGGCGTGATGAACGCGACGGCGGCCTGCTCGAACGCCTCCTTCCCGCCGTCGCTGTAAGCCGTGCACGTCGTCACCTTGCGCGTGGCGTAGTCGGGGCCGAGCCAGAGCTGCATCGACTCGCGGTCGAGCGTCGTCGATTGATTGACCGAGTGCCCCGCGCACTGGCCGTAGCGGTTGTACGGGTCGGGCTGCACGGCCGAAGCGCACGGCGTGAGCGCGAAGCCGGCCATGGTGCATTGGAAGGCCGAGGGATGGCTGGCGTAGTAGACCGCGTTCGAGTCCCAGGGGTGGAAGCCGTCCTCGCCGAGGTGGCTGGACCAGAAGTCGACGAAGGGGATCGAGGCGTTGTAGAAGTACTTCTGGCGGGCCGTCCCGTTCTTCAAACTTTCCACGAACGCCCGCGACACGAGCACCTGCTTCGTCAGGTCGAACTGAAGGAACGTCATCGGGATCTCGCTCTTGGCCAGCAGAAATGCGACCGCGGTCGGGTCCATGGTGACGTTGAAGTCGGTGACCGGCGCTTTGTGCGGGCCGACGGTGAAGGCCTCGCCGGGCGCGCGCCCCATGATGGCCACGACGCGATCGATGTTGGCGACGAGGTTCGCCGGCGCGTTTCTGGCCAGGCAGGCCACGTCGGTGAGCGGGCCGATGGCCAGGATCGTGGCGTGGCCCTGCGAGAGGACTCTCTGCATGGCCGCGGTGGCATCGTTGAGGCAGGTCTTCGGCAGCTCGGCGCCGTTGAGCGTCGTCGGGACGATGTCGAGGGCCACGGCAGCGCCGCGGGCGCGATCGACGTGCTGGTCGAGGACGTCGTCGAGCAGCATCAGCGTCGCGGCGTGCTCCGGGCCGACGTTCGAGTTGCCGAGCACCGTGGCCACGAGGCGGACGTCGAGCTGCGGGTCGGAGAGCGCCATCGCCACCGCCCAGCCGTCGTCGACGTCGTCGGTCGGCCGCCAGCCGCCGACGAGGCCCATGGACATGTCGGTGGAGATGATCACGCGCGTCTGCGCGAGCGCCGCCGCGGCGACGAAGAAAAGCATCACAAGTAGTCGAGCACTCGCTTTACGTGTTCCCATTCCGTCGCTCCGTTTCCGATGGCCACGCGGATGCCGTACTTGCCGCGCAGCCGGGTGTGCGAGACGAAGAGGCGGCCGGAGGCGTTCATGCGCTCCAGCGCTTCCATGGTGGCGTGTTCCGAGGCGGCCTCGTCGCCGGGGACGGCTTTGCGGAAGACGACGACGCTGAACATCCGCGGGGCGATGAGCTCGACGTCGTCCCGTTTCAGCAGCTCCTCGGCCAGCCGCTTCGCGAGCGCGACGTGGCCGCGGATCACGGCGCGCATCCGCTCCAGGCCGTAGTGCTCCATGATCATCCACAGCTTCAGGGCCCGGAAGCGCCGGCCGAGCTGCAGGCCGTAATCCATGTAATTCACTTCGGCGCTGTCGGTGGTCTTCAGGTACTCGGGGATGAGCGAGAACGTCTCGCGCAGCATTTCGGGGTGCTTCGTGTAGAGAACGCTGCAGTCGATCGGCGTGAAGAGCCACTTGTGAGGATTGACGACGATGGAGTCGGCGTCGTGAACGCCGTCCCAGAGGAAGCGGAGCTCCGGGACGATCGTGGCCGAGCCGGCGTAGGCGCTGTCGACGTGGAGCCACATCGTCTCGCGTTTGGCGATCCGCGCGATGGCAGGCACCGGATCGACGGAGCCGGTCGACGTCGTGCCGGTCGTGGCGACGACGCAGCACGGCAGCGCGCCGGCGGCGCGGTCGCGGGCAACGGCGGCTTCGAGCGCGTCGGGGCGCATGCGGAAGGCGTCGTCGCTCTCGATCTGCACGACACCGCTCTTGCCGAAGCCGAGGGCGAGGGCGCCTTTCTCGATCGAGGAGTGGGCGTGCTCGGAGCAGTAGACGCGCAGCGGCGGGAGGTTGCGGCCGGTCATGCCCTCGCCGCGGATGTTGAGGCCGAGGGCCTCGCGCGCGGCGGCCAGCGCGAGAAAGGAATTGATCGAGGCGGTGTCGTTGATGATGCCGAAGAGATCATCCGGAAGGCCGAGGGCCTCGCGCAGCCAGCGCAGAGTCACGGTCTCGAGCTCCGTCAGCGACGGCGAGGTTTTCCAGAGCATGCCGTTCGCGTTGAGCGCGGCGATGAGGAGCTCGGCGAGGATGCCGGCCTGCGAGCCGGTGATGGAGAAGTAGGCGAAGAAGGCGGGATGGTTCCAATGCGTGATGCCGGGGAGGATCTTGGCCTCGAAGTCGGCGAGGAGGTCGGCGTAGGGGCGGCCGTCGTCGCGCGGCGAGGGAGGAAGGGAGCGCTCGACGTCGCCGGGCTGCACGCGGGCCAGGACGTCGTGGCGGTCGACGTTGTCGAGGTAGTCGGCGACCCAGTCGACGAGGCGGTGCCCGGCCTCGCGGAATTCATTGCTGTTCGGATCGAGCTTCGGCATGGCGCGCTAATTCAACCATGACCGCGTAGGCGAGCGGGGCGGCGATCTGCACGGTGAGGCGCGGCCAGGAGGTGGCGATGTGCCACTCGACGTCGCGCGGGGTGACGAAATAAGCGGCGACGTAGAAGGCAAGCTGCAGGCCGCAGGCGATGAGCATGAAGCGCTCGCGCTTCCAGACGAAGAGAATGCCGAAGAGGATCGCGGCCCACAGCCACGGCTGGTAAAGGTTCTGGATGAGGAGCGCGAAGATCATGCGCGACTCGTGCAGCCGCGCGCCGAGACGCGCCAGGAGCGGGCCGCTGACGACGTCGGTCGGCAGCCGGTGCAGCGCGCGCAGGACGAGCCACGGGAGCGCGACCGCGGCGGCGGGCCAGAGGCGCACGACGCGCTTGACGTCGACGATGGCCACGGCAATGGCGGCGCTGACGATCAGCGCCAGCCCCTCGTTCTTCGTGCAGGCGGCCAGGCCGAGGAGGATGGCGCCGTGGCGATCGTCGCCGCGGCGCAGGAAGAGCAGCCCCGCGCCGCCATACGCGATGAGCGCGCCCTCGGCCAGGCCGACGAAGTGTGAGACTGAGACGGCGAGCGGCGAAAGAGCGAAGGCGATGAGCGCGGCGGCGAACGGCCGGGCCTCGGCGGCGGCGAGGTCGCGCGCCACGAGGAGGAAGGCGAGCGCCCAGGCCACGCCGAGAAGGCCGAGCCAGCGGTCGTCCCAGCCGCCGTTCACGAGCGCCGCGAAGTCGTAGACGAGCGGCACGAGCAGCGGGTAGTCGGGATGGACGAAGGTGTTCCACGGGCTGGTGAGGAAGCGCCAGTCGATGCCGCCGTGATCGAGGAAGACGCGCGCCTTCAGGCCCCAGATGGCCCAGAAGTCCCATTCCCACAGCGGCGCGATGGTGGCGAAGAGGGCATAGCCGAGGGGGGTGGCAAGCGTGAAGAGGTCGATGATATGGAGCTGAGTGCTGAGTGCTGAGTGCTGAGTGCTGAGTGATTTGGTGAATGGCAGAACGACGAGGATCGCAGCGACGGTGACGGTGATCAGGCTCCAGCGCACATGCAGCACGCTGAGCGCGAGGAGGACGAAATGGATCGCGCCGGTGCCGTAGAGGAACGCCAGGCCGAGGATTCGGAGCGGGCCGGCGTCGCGATCGAGCGCGAGGACGATGGGGATGCCGAGGACCGTGAGGCTGAGGATGGCGATGAGGACGGGCGCCATCAGCGCCTCACCAGCACGCCGCCGTCGCCGCGCCAGACGAGCGTCCGGTGCGTCGCCGGAACGCGCGCGCGCCAGGCGGCGACGAGGTCGGCGCGGCGCAGGTTCTCCGGATGGGCGCGGTCGGCGTCGTCGAAGAGCGGCAGGACCTCGCGCCCGGCCAGGAAGTAGCTGGCTCGGTAGTAGGCGTACGAGTAGCCGCCATCCCACGTCGTGGCCGGCACGAGCACGGCGATGCGCTGGCCCGGCTGCGTCTGCTCGCGCACGTCGCGGAGAAACCGCGCGTACTGCTGCCAGGAGCGGTCGGGATTGAAGGCCTCCGCCAGCGCGGCGCGGTCGTAGAAGGGCATGCTCAGGAGGCGGGGATCGATGCCGGCGACGACGATCGCGGCGAAGGCGACGATCGACAAGGCGCGGCGCATCAAGAGGAGACTAGCATGGCGTGCTGAGGACTGAGGACTGAGTGCTGAGGACTGAGGCTGCGCCGGGGCATGATCGCGCCCGACCGCAGGCTCAGTCCTCACAGCACTCAGTCCTCAGCACTACGGTTGGGTGGGCGGCCGCGTGGTGCACCCATTCGCGATCGTCGTGGCGTCGAAGTCGACCGCGTACCTCCCCTCGGCGTACATCTGCACGATCACCCAGTTCTGGCTCGGGCGGCGCGAGGAGTACGGCGAGTCCGAGGCGCTGCCGGCGCCGTTGTCGAGGTTCATCCAGAGCCAGCCGCCCACGTCGCCCGAGGGGGAGGGCGGGAGCATCGGCGAGGCGGCGCTGATCAGCGACGTCGTCCCCGTCTTCGGATAGCTGCAGCCGTTCTCGTCGCAGCCGGTGGCCACCACGGCGTTCTCGTGCTCGTCGAAGCGGACGATCATCGGCGTGAAGAGCGGCAGGGCGGCGTTCTTCTCGTAACCGCACTCCGCGCTCTCGCGCGTCATCACCCCCTCGCGCCAGACGGCGAGGTTCGTCTGGAACGACCCCTTGCCGCCGTTGATGTAGCGCACGGCAAAAACCGAGGGCAGCGGCTGGCGGCGGTCGATGTGCCGGCCGTCGCGGGGCGTGTAGCGGTCGTAGAACGTGTAGGGCAGCGGCGTGCCCGTGACTGTACCCGCTATCCCGCCTTCCGGAACCGCGCGGATATGGACAAGCGGGTTGCCGCCCGCGTAGTTGCCGGTGGTCTCCTTCGGGTTGATGCGCTCGTAGTCGCCGGTGAGGACGTTGTCGTAGAGGACGACTTCCTTCCAGTAGCTGTCGGAGAGCGGCGAGTCGAGGGCGCAGCTGTTCACCACGTCGACCGTCACGGAGCCGACGGCGTAGGGATGCACGCCGCCGACGCGGCAGTTCGGGTCGTCGCGCTCGCCGGTGGTGAGCATCCGCTGCAGGCGGTGGGCGCGGTCGGGGCCGATCGATCCGCCGGCGCGCTCGCACCAGATCTTCTCGAGGTGATGGGGATTGCTGGTCTGAGAGTTGACGCCGAACGGCAGCCCCGACGACGTGTACGGGTAGTTGCCGCGCGCCAGGATGTCGTACATCGACACGCTCTGGGCGTCGTAGCCGGTCAGGAACATCGGGAACCACGAGGCCGGGTAGCCCCAGTCGGTCCAGATGGTGACGCGGGCGATCTGCGGCAGCGGCGAGGTGTTGACGACGGTGAAGACGGTGTTGAGGCCCTGGTTCTGCGGCTGGTCGTACTCGACCTCGAAGTACGGCAGGAGCAGCGTCGCGGCCGGGTACGTGCCGATGTCGCAGCTGGCGTCGTTGGCGGTGGCGATGGTGCGGTTCGCGGCGGAGGCGGCGGCGGCGAGGAGGAGGATCAGCGCGAACGCGCCACTCGTCCTCATTTCGACACCCCTCCCGACTGCAGCGGATTCGTGCAGCCGTTGCCGATCGACGTGGCGTCGTACTCCACGCCGTACCGTCCCTCGGCCTGCATCTTGATCACGATCCAGTTCTGGCTCGGGCGGGCCACCGAGAACGGGCTCGACGCGCTCACGCCGGCGCGGTTGTCGAGCTCGAGGAACATCCAGCCGGACACGCTGACGCCGACGCGCGGCGGGAAGACGCTCGACGTCGTCGCCGCGGCCGCGGCCACCGGGAACGTGCGCGAGCTCGAGCCGACGGTCGGATTCTCGTACTCGTCGTAGCGCACGATGGAGACGTACGGCACGCTGGCGTTCGCGGCCACGCAGCCCGCCGACGCCGCCGTGGCGGCCTCGCGCCACATCGTGAACTCGGTGTGGAACGCCCCCGTGCCGCCCTCGATGTAGCGCGCCGCGAACGTCGATGGCAGCGGCTGGCGCCGGTCGATGTGCCGCGCCTGCGCCGGCGTCATCCGGTCGTAGAACGTGTACGGCAGCCCGCCGGCGACGCTCCCCGCCGGCCCTCCCTCGGGGATGGCGCGGATGTGCACGAGCGGATTGCCGCCCGCGTAGTTGCCGATGGTCTTGTCGGGCATGACGCGCTCGTAGTCGCCGGTGAGGACGTTGTCGAAGAGCAGCGTCTTCGCGTAGTACTCGGGGTCGAGCGGCGAGACCTTCGAGCAGCTGTTGACGACGTCGACGGTCACGTAGCCGACGGCCATCGGATGGTCGCCGCCGTAGCGGCACGAGTCCTCGGCGCTGCCGGAGGTGAGGAGGGCCAGGAGCGAGTCGACGGTCGACGACGGCAGCGGCCCGCCGAGGGACGCGCAGTCGTCGATGGAGACGATGTTCGGATTCGCGCCGGTCGGCAGCGAGCGTGGGCCGACGCGCGCGGAGCTCGACGTCTGCGGCAGGACGCCGTTGGCGATCACGTCGTAGAGCGAGATCGACTCGACGCCGTAGCCGGTCAGGAAAACATTGAACCAGAGCGCCGGATAGCCGTAGTCGGTCCAGATCGTGACGCGTGCGATCTGCGGCTGGCGCGCGGTGTTGACGATGCTGAAGATCGTGTTGCCGGCGTCGTTGACGTGCTTGCGCGCCTCGACCTCGAAGTACGGGAGGAGCAGCGTCGCCGCCGGGAACGTGCCGATGTCGCAGCTGGAGTTGTTTTCGATGGCGCTGGGCGGCATCACCACGGCGGGAGGACGGGAGGCGCGCGTCGTGCCTGCGAGTGCCGCCGTGGCGATGAAGGCGAGAGCCCACGGGAAAGCCTTCATGCTATGCGCTTATAGCATACGGGCTTCGCAGTGTCAGTGATTATTTTATGAAGCGCCGCGACCGCTCAGGACCGCCGGAATCGTCCGCAGGAGGATCTTGAAATCGAGCGTCGGCGACCAGTTGTCGATGTACTGCAGGTCGAGCTGCATCCAGCGGTCGAAGTCGATCTGATTGCGCCCGCTGATCTGCCAGAGACAGGTGAGGCCGGGCTTCATCGAGAGCCGCCGGCGGTGCCAGCGGTGGTATGAGGCGACCTCCTCGGGGATGGGCGGGCGCGGCCCGACCAGGCTCATGTCGCCTTTGAGCACGTTCCAGAGCTGCGGGATCTCATCGAGCGAGAACTTGCGGAGGACGCGGCCGATGGGCGTGATGCGCGGGTCGTCCTTGGCCTTGAACACCGGGCCGTTCATCTCGTTGAGGTGGTGGACCTCGCCGCGGCGCTCGTGTGCGTCGGCGATCATCGTGCGGAACTTGTAGAGCGTGAAGCCGCGCCCGTTGAGGCCGACGCGCTTTTGCTTGAAGAGGACGGAGCCGGGCGATGTGAGCTTGATGCCCATCGCCGCCAGGAAGATGACGGGCGAGGCCACGACGAGGAGCGCGGAGGAGATGGCGATGTCGAGAAGACGCTTGAAGGCCAGCTGGGTCTCGTTCGACGGCGTGGTGGTGAAGGTCAGGAAGGGGATGCCTTCGAGCTGCTCGATCTCGATGCGGGCCACGCGGTTCTGGAAGAAGTTCATGGCCACGCGGGCGCGGATGCCGAGCTCCTCGCAGTAGAGGAAGATCTGCTTCATCTCGTCGAGCTTCTTGCGCGTGACGGCGAAGACGATCTCGTCGATCGGCTCGGCCTGCAGGCCACGCTCGAGCAGCGCGCGCAGCTCCGGCACGGTGCCGAAGATGCGGTAGCGTGCCCACCCGTTCGAGAGGCGATGGCCGTCGGAGACAAAGCCGAGGAGCTTGTAGCCCCAGTACTTGTGGCCCTCGATCGTGCGGGCCACTTCGATGGCCCGCCGGCCGGTGCCGACGATGAGGATGGTGCGGTAGTTGAGCCCCTTGGCGCGGACGTAGCGGGCGATCACGCGCACGGCGATCTTTTCGACGATGAGGAAGAGCGCCGAGAAAATGCCGAAGAGAACGAACCAGGCGCGCGAGAGCTGGCGCAGCGGGAGAAGGTAGGCCAGCGTGGCCAGAACCACGTTGCCGACCACGACGACGCGGAGGATGGTCAGGGCCTCGCGCGAGACCGGGATGGTCCGGTGGCTGTGGTAGCTGTGGTAGGTGAAGAGAAGGACTGACCAGATGATCAGGACGAGGGGGTAGACCTTCAGATACTCACGCAGCGGATAGAGGCCGGTCGGGAAGCGGTCCGGGTCGAGCAGGGGGAAGATGATGTTGCGGAGATAAAAGGCGGAGAAAAAGGCGAGCGTAGTGAGCGCGAGGTCGACGAGGTAGACGATCCGCGCGATCAGGTTTGCCTTCTGTTTCAGCATTCAAATGCCTTCAATGCGAGCGAATCCGGTCGTTCTACGGAGCAGCTCCCGCCAACGTCTAGTGGATTTTGCGAAAAAGTTGCTCGTAAGCGTCCGTGACCGCATCCCACCCGAACTCCGCCTCCGCCCGCCGCCGTGCCTTCTCCCGCATGGCCTCGCGCAGGCCGGCGTCCGCCAGCCATTCGCAAAGTATGCCCGAGAGTGAGTCCGGACGGAGCTGAAAGTAACCGACGGCGTCGCCCCCAACTTCCCGGTTCTCAGGCGTATCGAGCGCAACCACGGCGCCGCCCGAGCCCATGGCCTCGATGAGAGCCGGGTGCGTACCGCCGACCTCGGTGGCTTGAATGTAGAGGAGAGCGTTGCGCTGGAGGGTCCGGTAATCGGGGCCGTAGAGGGCGCCGGGGAAGAGGATGCGGTCGCTTCTGTGGCGCAGAAGCTCGGCTTTGAGGTCGTGGGCGTAGGAGGCGTCGCCGACCATGACCAGCGGCGGGCCTTCGATTTTCTCGTAGCTCTCCACGACTTCGAGCGGGTTGTTCTCCGGCTCGAAGCGCGAGACATAGAGGATGTAGTTGCGGGGCTCGAGGCCGAGCCTGGCGAGGACGTCCGAATCCGCTTCCTCCGGGAGCTCCGAGCCATACGGGATGACGACGGGCTCGGAGCCGTGCCGCTCGCGGTAGTACTCGGCGATGACCTCGGCGTCGGCGACGACGGCGCCGGCGAACTGTGCGGAAAAAGTCTCGCCGATGGCGTAGACCGCGCGGCCGAGGACGTTCCACTTGCGGCGGCGGCGCTCGATGCCGTCGACGTTGATCGCCACCGGGACGCGCGCCGCGCGCAGCAGCGGCAGCACGAATGCGTTCGCGGCGTTGCAGAGGAGGATGGCGTCGAAGCGGCGGAAGAGCGCGTCGAGCGCGGAGAGGAACGTGTGGCTGACGGTCTCGAAGTACTTGTGACGGATGGCGGGGAGCTCGATGCGATGCAGGCCATTCCATTCGCGCGGACCGCGCTCGCGGCAGTACACCCAAACCTCGTGTCCGCGCGCCGCCAGCCGCGTCCCCAGCTCCGCGGCGAACGTCTCGAACCCGCCGTAGCGCGGCGGCACGCCGCGCGTTCCCATGATCGCGATCTTCACCGGAACCAGCTCGCCAGGGCGCGGTCGGAGACGCGGCGGCGCCGCTGGATCTCCCGCCGCTTCGCCAGGATGCGGCGGCGATTCTTCCACAGCCAGGCGAGCGCGGGAAGCGAGCTGCGCTCGATCGTCAGCACCGCGGCGATAGCCACGAGGTCGCGCGGCAGCTCGAACGGCGCGTTGCGCAGCGCGAGATACAACCCCTCATTTTTCAGCCGCAGCAGGAAGCGGTTCTTCACGGAGTGCATGTTGATGAACGCCGGCAGCGCGCGCCGCTTCTCCGGCGTCACGGTGCGGACGTGGTCGCCGACCGCGTCGGGCACGCAGAGCGCGCGCCAGCCGAAGAGACGGCCGCGCCAGGCGACGTCGGCGTCCTCGCGGTAGGTGTGGAAGTCTTCGTCGAGGAACTGGCCGTCGATGGAGACGTCGTCGATGAACGTCCGCCGATAGATCGCGGCGGCGCCGGAAACGCCGAAAACCTCGGACGGCGATCCTTCCTGAATATCCAAATGCCTGCCCGTGCGCGTCATCCGGATGCCCATTGTGTCGATGACGCCAGGCTCATTGGCGCGATACAGCTTCCCGGTCGCCATGCCAAACGCCTCGCCGGCGCGCTCGAGCGCTGCGACGCAGTTCGCCACGTAATCGCGTTCCAGAAACGCGTCGGGATTCACGAGCAGCACGTACTCGCCGCGCGCCACGGCCAGGCCCTGATTCACCGCGGCGGCGAAGCCGCGGTTCTCCGCGTTCACGATCTGCTGCGCCGCGCCCTCGACAAGGCGCACGGACTCGTCCGAAGAGCCGTTGTCGACGTGGATGAGCTCCATCGACGGATACGACTGCTCGCGAATCGCATCGAGGCAGCGCCGCAGGTACGGCGCGCTGTTCCAAGTGGTGAGGATCGCGGAGACGAGCCCTACCGCCACCGTTTCCACGCGTTCTTCAGCACGCCCGCGTAGGCGCGCATGGCCCGCTTCCGCCCGACCTCGGGGTGCGCGACGCCGATGGCCGCGGCGACGATGCGCAGCAGCATCCCCGTCACGATCAGCCACCGCAGGGCCTCGGCGTTCCCCGCCGAGAGCCACTTCCGCGCGTAGCGCCACATGTTCCGGTACCACACCTCGGTGAAGCGCTCGAACGGCACGTGCTCCAGGCTCGCTCCGCCCGCGTGCGACGCCCGCGCCTCCGGCACGACCCACACTTCCTTCCCCGCCGCGGCCAGGCGGCGGCAGTAGTCGACGTCCTCGAACCAGGCCGGCGCGAACTGCTCATCGAAGGGCCCGACTTCGTCGAAGACTTCGCGCCGCAGCAGCAGCGCCGCCGCGGCCGGCTGCTCGATGCGCCGCGGCTCGGTGAGGTCGAGGTCGCGGTAGCGGTGGTGCGCGGTGTGGCGGTTCTTCGGGAAGAGTTTGTGGAACGCGAAGACTTCGCCGGCGAGGGAGCGCAGCGTGGGCAGGCGCCGGAGCTGGAACTCGCGCTGGCCGTCGCCGTCGAGGAGCGGCGCGGCGCCGGCGAGATTCGGATGGGCGTCGAGGAACCGGACCAGCGCGGAGAGCGCATGCGGCGCGAGCTCGCAATCGGGGTTCAGCAGGAAGACGTAGCGGCCAGCGGTCTCGTGCACGGCGCGGTTCGTGCCGGCGGCGAAGCCGTCGTTCTTCGCCGCGCGCATGACGCGGGCGCCGCGGCCGGCGACGAGCTGCAGCGTGGCGTCGCTCGAGGCGTTGTCGTAGATGACGACCTCGTACGGAACGCCGTCGCACGCGGCGGGGATCGCGCCGAGGCAGGGGCCGATCCAGCGGCCGCTGTTCCAGGTGACGATGACGATCGACAGCGCCGGCGCAGGCGCGGCCGCAACCAGCGCGCGCGACTCGGGCGGCTGTTCGTCGTCGTCGAACTTCAGTCGTCGTGCTTCCATCGTTGAATGGCGTCGATCAGCGGCTGCGTCACGACGTCCCACGCGTACCGCGGGCGGATGCGGGCGAGAGATTGTACGCAACGCGCGTGAAAAGCGTCGTCGCACAGCAGTTTGCGCATGGCCGCCGCAACCGCGCCGGCGTCGCCCGCCGGAACGACGACGCCCAGTCCTTCCGCCCGCACGAGCTCCGCAGCAAATCCTTCCTCCGTGGTGACGACCGGGACGGTGGCCGCAATCGCATCGAAGAGCCGCGTCCGAATCGAGTACGCAGCCTCCGCCGTCGGGCGATGCAGCATGATAGCGATTTTGGCACGGTGCAGCCACGACAGTCGATCGCGGTACGGGATCCACTCGTCGTTGGCCTGGACAAAGGGCTGTCCGCTGGCGACGAGGCGGTCGAAGCGGTCCTCGCGGCGCCGGTCGACCATGGAGCGGTTCGGACGCGAGCGACCGAGGAAGAGGAGACGGCAGGGAACGCCGTCGCGGTTGAGCTTGACGGTGGCTTCGACGGCGGTTTTGGGGTCGAGCCATTCCCAGGTGCCGCCGCCCCAGAGGACCAGGCTCTCGGCTCTCAGCTCTTGGCTCTTGGGGGGGATTTCTGCGCCAAACGGTACGATCAGCGCATCCTGTTTCTTGTACAGCTCGCGCTGTTTGGGAGTGGCGACGAGCAGCAGGTCGCCTTCGCGCAACGCGTTTCGCACGCGCGATTTCTCAGCCGCGAGGTGGACGCGCTGTCGGATCGACGGCGACTTTCCGTACATCTCGCGGAGCTCGAGGAGGACGGGATCGAAGAGGTCGTAGACGATACGCTGCGCTTTGCGCTGGCGGCGGAAGCCGCGGGCCGGCTGGCCGAGGAGGACGTCGGCGTCGTGCAGGGCGCGCCTGGCCGCGTTGGAGCCTTTCTCGACGAGCGCGAACTGCGCGACCTCGGGGGGATTTCCTTCGAGCCGGGCGACGAGCGTGACGTCGAAGTGCTTCGACAGCTCGTCCGCGAAGTGCCAGGCCCGGATGCCCGGGCCGGCCATCCGCTCCCCCACCACGTCGGGCGTGTGCACGACAACGCGAAGCATCGGCGGCGCACGATACTACAGGCGGGTGAACAGCCCTTCGGCGATGCCGCGCGGCGACGAGCGCCCGCGCAGCAGCAGCTTCGCGTCTTCCCACAAGAGCGCGCTGATGCGGCCGACGCCGGGATGCATCCGGGCCACGAAGTAGCGGTTGCGCGTGCGCAGGCGCTGCGCGTCCCTGCCGAGAACGCCGGCCGAGGCCGAGCCGCGATGCGTGGCCTTGACCACCGGCAGGACGATCGTGCGCCACCCCTGCTCGTGCAGGCGCGCGCAGAGCTCGACGTCCTCGTAGTAAGCGAAGAAGCGCGGATCGAACGGGCGCTCGCCGACGGCGGCGCGGCGATAGAGGGCGGCGGTGGCGGAGACGCCCCAAGGGCGATTCGCGATTCGCGATTCGCGATTCGGACCCCCTAATCGCGAATCGCGAATCGCCAATCGCTCGTCGCGTATCTGCCGAATCGTGCCATCGGAAATGTCGATCCCTGCCCCGTCGAGCGTGCCGTCGGAACCGCGCAGCATCGTCTGCACCGCGCCGACGTTGTCGTCGTCCATCGCCGCGCGCACGGTGGCGAGCCAGTCGGGGTCGAGCACGACGTCGTTGTTCACCAGCGCCACGAACGCCGACGTCGTCCGCTTCCAGGCCTCGTTGTTGCCGCCGGCGAAGCCGAGGTTCGTCTCGCTGTTGTCCCACACCACGACCTGCGCGGCCGGCAGCGTCTGCGCGGCGATCGAATCGAGGCAGGCGCGCAGCATCTCGCCTCCGTTGATGTCGAGCACGATCACGGCGACGTCACTCATGGTCCATCCGTTCGAGATTCGCCGCGCCGTCGAGGCAGCGCAGCTCGATGCAGCCGGCGGCGGGGACGTCGACGTCGATCGTGCGGTACTCCATGCTCGGCGGAAGAGCGTACGTGCGCGACGCGATCGCGATCGTTGCGCCGCGCGCCGACTGATAACGCAGCCGCGATCGTCCCGCGCGGGCCAGGAACTTCATCGCGTCGCCTTGGCGCACGATCCAGCCGCCGGTGAAGAGGAAGCGCTGCGGCTGGTACTCGCGCGGGTACATTTCGCCGCCGAGGTGTGTGACGTGCGTGTCTTCGAACTGGATGCGGTCGCCCGGCCGGCGGCCTTCGACGAAGAAGAGCGCCACGAGGACGGCCGCGACCGCGGGCGTGAACGTCCGTCCGGTGCGGAAGACGATGAGCAGGACGACGACGACGATGCCGCCGGCGAGCGCGGCGAGGTTCGGACGGATCGTGCTCGGGATGAGGCGCGAGAAGTCGCTGTGGAACCGCGCACCGAGCCAGTCGCCGAGGGGGCTCTCGCCGTTGGCGATGTGGAAGAGACGGAACGGGAAGGCCAGGCCGTGGACGACGAGGCCGAGGGTCCAGGCGGTGACGACGAGCTTCGGCCCGGCGTCGATGCGCTCCCACAGCGCGGCCGCGCCGAGGGCCAGGATCGGACAGAAGACGACGATGTAGCGCAGCGGCGGGGACCAGCCGCCATGCCACTCCGTCCGCGGAAAGAGATAGATGAGGTAGAGCGCCGAGGCGGACATGCCGAGGCGGAAGCCGGACGGCATCGCCCGCCAGCGGGCCAGCGCGATCAAGCCGAAGAGGTAGAGCGGCGCCTGGAAGGCGATGCCGGCGGCGCCGTCGACGGTGAGCCCGGCGATGCCGAGAAGGTAGAAGTACGGCGGGCCGGGACGGAGCTCCCAGGCCTTGTGCGCGGAGAGCGCGAAGGCGACGGCGAGCAGGATGAGGATGGCGGCGGCGATCAGCGCGCGTTTCAGCGTCGGCTTCCAGACCCGCAGCAGCAGCACGATCGCGATCAGACCAAACCGCAGCTTCAACAGCACGAGTCCCAGCAGCGCCGTCCCCCACCGCACCGCCCGGCGCTGGCGCACGCCGCGCACGGCCTCGACGAAGCACCACGCCGCCGGCACCTCGGGCCAGATCCGCGCGGCGTAGAAGACGATCGGCGGGCCGAAGGCGATCAGCGGGAAGAGCTGGCGCGCCGTCGCGTCGGAGATGCCCTCGTCCTCGAAGAGGCGGATCGTCGAGCGCACCAGCAGCGCGCCGAAGAGCGCCATCGTCGCCAGCGCCCCGGCCAGCCCGGCGATGGCGAAGCCGGGCGCCAGCAGCAGGGCCAGGAACGGCTCGAGGCGCGAGTACGTCCCGCGCGGGCGGACGCGGTCGCCGTACTGCGGCACGAGGTCGAGGCGGTGCGTGGCCGAGTGGGCGAGATCGCGGTACTGGTTGGCGAGGTCGAGGTCGTGGTCCTTCACGATCGACTCGGTGATCAGCAGGTAGAACGGCTCGTCGCCGTCGATCGGGAACGGCAGCATGGCCCCGACAATGGCGAGGAGGTAGATCATCAGGGCCACGACGGCGGCGCGGTTCGCCGACCAGCGCACGTCGTCCGCGAAGGCGACGAAGGCGAAGAGCATGGCGAAGTTCGCGACGGCGAAGGCGATGACCGCGAGGTGCGGCTCGACCGTCACGCCGAGGGGCCGGGCGGTCAGCGCCAGCGCGCCGAAAAGCAGCCACGCCCCGATCTCGCACCCCGCCCAGCGCCAGAGCGCGCGCCCGCGCAGGAGGAGCAGCGCCGCGGCGACGGAGACGGCGGCGAGCGGCAGGAAGGTCATTCGAAGCCGACCGACTCCACCTGCAGGCGCGCGTTCGGCGGGAGGTCGCCGGCGGCGCTGATGTGCAGCGACTCCGCGGGCGGCAGCACGAGCCGCCCCGCGCCGTAGAGGAATGCCGCCTGCCCGTAACCGCGGATGTCCGCGACGGGCAGCCGCGGCAGCGGATTGCGCGCGGCGAAGAACTGCTCGCGGCGCATGAAGCCGAAGTCGGCGACGTCGCCGATGCGGATCGGCCTGCCGTTGACGCTGCCGATCACGCGGTCTTCTTTGAGTCGGGCCACGTTCGCGCCGCTGGCGACGAGGACGACGCGCCTGACGCCGGGCGGGACGGCGACGTCGATCGACTGCGAGGCGGCCAGGGCGGCGCCGATGGTCTGGGTGGGCGGCGGCGCGGCCCGGAAGAAGCTCGGCAGCGCACGCGCGATGAGGCCCGACCACGGCCAGAGCATGAAGAGCGCGATGGCTGGGACATACGTCAGGCGCGGCAGCAGCGGCATCGCCACCGCGATCGCCGCGGCGATCCAGAGCGGCGCGTGCTCGGCGCGGGCGAAGTGCGCGGCGGCGAGGAAGGCGACGGCCAGGCCGAGAGCGACGGGGACGTTGCGCGCGACGAAGACGATCGCGGCGACGATGAACGGGTAGAGCAAGGCCTTGCCCGGATGCGTCGGCGTCACGAGCGCCACCGCGACAGCGCCGATCATCAGCGGCGGCCGGGCCAGCAACACCGCGAACGCTCCCACGAGCACAATCAGCTCGCGCACGATCTCCACGTTCGAGAACGGGATCCACCGCAGCACCAGCACCGCCGCGAGCATCACCCCCGTCGCGTCGAGGAATGTACGCGGCACAGCCGCCACGAACGCTCCCGCCACGATCGCGCCGAACGCCAGCAGCCGCGTGTGCTCGTCGGGCAGCGCAATCGCGGCGATCACCAGCAGCGGCACGCCGATCTCGATCAGCGCGCAGCACCGCCAGGCCAGGAACACGATCACGACGCCGACGAACGGCATCGCCGCGTCGACCGGCGTCCCGCGCGCCACGACGTGCAGCGCCCACGCGGCCAGCACCGCCGAGGCAACGTAGCGAAACTCAGCACTCAGCACTCAGCACTCAGCACTTTGCTCGTCGGGTTGCGCGCAAAGTCGGGATCGAACCCTTCGATCGTCTCCGGCGTCATCGTGGCCCGGTAAATCATCCGCGCGTCGCCCTTCAGCCGTACGTCGCTCAGCTCGGCGCCGTCCATCGCGAACGACACCTCCAGCGTGATCCCGCTCCGCGTCAGCACCGCCACCGGCGACTTCACCTTCCCCCACTGCGCCGCCGTGGCCACCGAGGCCACCACGCCGGAGCCGCACGACAGCGTTTCCGCTTCGACGCCGCGCTCGTACGTCCGCACCTCGATCGAATGCTCGTCGCGGACGACGACGAAGTTCACGTTCGCGCCGGCCGGGGCGAGGCCGGCGTGCGTCCGGATGGCGCGGCCGAGGGGGACGATGTCGTGCGACCAAAGATCGTCGCGAACGTAAATCACGTAGTGAGGCACCCCGACCAGGATCGAGCTCCCGCGGATCGTCCGCTCGCCGACGCGCAGCGGCCGCTCGGCCGCGAACGCACGCGGCGGCGGCAGGCTCAGCGTCACCGTCCCGCCCTCCCCCACCTCGGCGCCGACCACGCCCGCGTCCGTCTCGATCGTCATCCGCTTCGGGGCGATGACGTTGACAAAGGCGAAGCGCGCCGCGCAGCGCGTCCCGTTCGCGCAGAAGTCGGCCAGGCCGCCGTCCTGGTTGAAATAGCGCATGCGGAACGTCGCCCGCGCCGAGTGCTCGATGAGGATGAGCCCGTCGGCGCCGACCGAAAGATGGGGCGTGCAGATGCGCCGGGTCAGCTCCGCGGCGTCGGCCACGCGGCCCGCGCGATTGTCGATCACGACGAAGTCGTTGCCGCCGCCGGCCATCTTAGCGAACGCCAGCGGATCTTGTTTTCCCGATTGAACTTGTCCGAGCGTTTTCATGGAAATTTTCGCGGGATGCGTCGGTTCTCAGACGGCGCGTCCGTATTCTCGCACGGAGGAACCTCCTTGAAGATCACCCGCCACACCGTTGCCGCCGCAACGATCGCCCTCGCCGCAGTTGCCTTCGCCGCCGACACGCCGAAAAAACCAGCAGCGGACGTGCCGAAGCTCGTCGAGAACATCGACATCCGCGTCATCAACGTCGACGTCGTCGTCACCGACAAGAAGGGCAACCGCATCCGCGGCCTCAAGAAGGACGACTTCGAGATCTACGAGAACGGCGTCCCCAAGACGATCTCGAACTTCTACGAGGTCGACTCGCCGCCGAAGGCGCCCGCGGCAACGGCGGCACCGCAGCCCGGCCCGACGCTTGCGCAGATCGAGCAGATCCCCGACAACCAGAAGCGGCGGATCATCTTCTACATCGACAACCTCTCGCTGATGCCCTTCAACCGCAACCGCGTCTTCAAGGAGATGAAGGAGTTCGCCAAGACCGTGCTCCGTCCCGGCGACGAGGCCATGGTGGCCACGTTCAACCGCTCCATGAAGATCCGCAACGCCTTCACGCGCGATCCGATCCAGATCCAGCAGACGCTCGACACGCTGGCCGGCGAGTCCGCCCTCGGCGTCTCCGGGAAGAGCGAGTGGCGCGACACCGAGAGCCGCATCAACGATGCCCAGTCGGTCGACGATGCCCTCTCCGCGGCGCGCTCGTACGCGCAGTCGGCCGAGCACGACCTGCGGCAGAGCGTCACGTCGCTCACCGGCCTCATGACCACGCTCGCCGGCGTCGAAGGGAAGAAGGTCGTCGTCCTGACCACGGAAGGTTTCCAGATGCAGCCCGGCCGGGAGATGTTCATGCTCGTCGACGAAGTGTCGCGGCAGAAGGGGTGGAATGCCGCCGGGGCGATCATGGAAGGGATGCAGTTCAACAACTCCGACCTGATCCAGAGCGTGGCCAGAACGGCGAACGCGAATGGGATCACGCTCTACGCCATCCACGCCGGCGGCCTCGGCGCGGGGAACGACAACATCATGGCCGACTCCTCGCGCGCGACGTCGTACACGGTCACGCAGACGGCGGTGTCGAACAGCACCGAGTCCCTGCAGCTGATGGCCGACCTGACCGGCGGCATCGCCACGATCAACACGAACAACTTCGCCTCGGCGTTCAAGACGATCGCCAACGATCTCGACGGCTATTACTCGCTCGGCTACCGCGCCGGCACCGAGCGCATCGACCGCCAGCGCTCCCTCGATGTACGCCTCAAGAACGGCCGCGGCCTGATCGTCCGCAACCGGCAGTCGTTCGTGGAGAAGTCGACCTTCGCGGAGATGACCGACCGCGTCGTGGCCAACCTGCTCTACCGCACGAAAGCGAACGATCTCAAGATCGCCGTGCGCAGCAGCAACCCCGTGCCCCAGCAGGACGGCAACTTCCAGGTGCCGATCGAGATCCAGATTCCGATGGACAACCTGACCCTGCTGCCGCAGGGCGAGATCCACGCCGGGGGCTTCACCGTCTACGTGGCCGTGGCCAACAAGGACGGCGACATGTCCGACGTGTCGCACAAGACGCACCAGATCGTCGTCAAGAATGCCGAAGTGGAGAAGTCGAAGGGGAAGTACTACACGTATTCGCTGACGCTGCTGATGGAGCCAGGGCTGAACAAGATCTCGGTGGGCGTAGTCGACGACGTGTCGAACGTGACCGGCTTCGCAAAGGACCAGGTGATCGCGCAAGATATGCGGTAGCGTGACCACGACCGCGATCGTCGCTGAGCTCCTCGTCGGCGGATTGGAGGCGCTGCTCTGGCTGGCGGCGCTGTTCTTCGCCATCCACGGTTTCCCGCGCCATCCGGTGGCCTGGCTGAACATCGGGAAGGACTTCGTCGTACCGCTGACGTTCGCGCTCGTCGCGTTCTCTTACGTCCTGGGCGTGCTCGTCGACCGCATCAGCGACTCGCTCTTGAGCCCGATCGACTGGGCCATGCGGCGGCGCCTGCTGCCGAAGGACTTCTCTGTTCCGCGCACGCGGCTGCTGGTCATGCACAAGGGCGAGCAGATGACGAAGTTCCTCGACTACGTGCGCAGCCGGATGCGCATCGCCCGCGTGACGGCGCTCAATTTGATGATCGGCACGGTCGTGGCCGTTCTTCTCGTCGTGCGGCAGCACGTCGACGTCTCCGTTTACGCCGTGGCCCTGACCGGCGTGATCGCCACGGCGGCCTCGGCTTTCGCCTGGCTGCGGATCACGAGGACCTACTACCGGCGCCTGGCGCAGGCGCTCGATATCTTGAAGGAGACGAGCAATTGAATCCCGGCCTGATCTGGCTCGAAGAGCGGCCCGGGGCCATCGACGAAACGCTGCGCCGCGGCGAGATCACGGGAGAGGAAGCCGAGCACCTCCGCAAGTTCGCGGCCGACGGCTACTTCATCACCAAGGTCGATCTTTCCGCGGCCGAGGCGGAGGAGATCGACCGCGACGTCGACCGCCTCTGGCGGGAGAAACCGGCCAACGTCACCTTCGCCTACGACTCCCCGCCGCTGCGCTTCTCCGACTCCGACGAGGGCGCGCAGCGCAAGCCGCGCTACCGCATCCACGAGCTGCACGTGGCCTCGCCCGCGGCGCTGCGCCTGGTCCTCGATCCGATGCTGCACCGCTACGCCTCGCTGATCCTCGGCGAGACGGCCGTGGCCACGCAGTCGCTCTACTTCGAGTTCGGCAGCCAGCAGCCGCTGCACCGCGACTCCACGGTCGTGCCGACGCCGGAGTTCGGCCGCCTCGTGGCGGCCTGGATCGCCCTCGAGGACATCACGCCGGAGTCGGGCCCGCTCGCCTACGTCCCCGGCTCGCAGAAATTCGCGTTCCACGAGCTGAGCCCCGGCGAGTACGTCTACGACCCGTCTCACCACACCGCGCGCGACGTCGAGGCCGCGGTGAAGTTCTACGACGACGAGCTGCGCCGCAGCGGACTTCCGGCGCATCACTTCCTGGCCAGGCGCGGCGAGGTCCTGGTCTGGCACTCCGCGCTGATGCACGGCGGCGCGCCGCCGCTTTCGCCGGAGCGGACGCGCAAGAGCCTGGTCATCCATTATTCGGCGCTGCGCACGCAGCCGACGCGCCTCTGCGCCGTGCACGAGAACGGCGCCGAGAGCATCTTCGAGACCTCGGAGATCCTCGAGCGCGGCGGCGCGTATGCGTTCGGGAATCCGCTGGAAGGCAAATTCTTGTACCGCCGCTGATGCGCATCCTCTTCACGCTCCAATACCTCGGCACGCGCTACGCCGGCTGGCAAACGCAGGCCAACGCCGTCGGCGTGCAGCAGGTCTTCGAGGCCGCGCTATCGAAGATGTTCGGCGCGCCGCTGCGCGTCGAAGGCGCCGGACGCACCGACTCCGGCGTTCACGCCCGAGCCCAGCGCGCGCACGCCGACGTCCCCTTCGTGATCCCGACGCGCGGCCTCATCCTCGGATTGAACGATCTCCTCCCGCACGACATCCGCGTCACCGCGGCCGAGGACGTCGCGGACGATTTTCACTGCCGCTTCGCGGCGAAGGCGAAGAGCTATCGCTATCAGATCTGGAACGCGCCGATTGCCGACGTCTTCACGTTCGAGACCCACGCCCACGTCGCGCAGGCGCTCGACGCCGCGCGCATGCACGAGGCCGCGCAGGCCCTCGCCGGCGAGCACGACTTCCGCGCCTTCACCGTTCTCGCCCCCGAGGTCAAGAGCACCGTGCGGACCATCGCGTCCATCGCCGTCGGGCGCGACGGCGAGACCGTGCACATCACCGTCACCGCCGACGGCTTCCTCCGCTACATGGTCCGCCGCATCGCCGGCACGCTCATCGAGATCGGACGCGGCACCCTCGGCGCCGTCTCATTCGACGAGGCGCGCTGGACCGCGCCGGCCAAGGGACTGGTGCTCTGGGAGGTGCGGTACTAACATGCTGCGTTCCAGATGATCGATCTTCGCAAGCTCGCCGAACCCGGCTCGATCGAAGAGACTCTCCTCGAAAAAATCGACCTGAAGCGCCTGCCGCGGCACGTGGCCGTGATCATGGACGGCAACGGCCGCTGGGCCCGCGCGCGCAGCCTTCCCCGCGTCGAGGGCCACCGCGCCGGCATCGCCTCGGTGCGCGAGATCGTCGAGACCGCGGCCCGCCTCGAGCTCCGCGCCATCACCCTCTACGCCTTTTCCGTCGAGAACTGGAAGCGCCCCCGCTACGAGATCGCCACGCTGATGATGCTGCTCAAGGAGTACCTGCGGAAGGAGCTCTCCACGCTGATGGAGAACGACATCCGCTTCACTCCCATCGGCCGCATCGAGGGGCTCGACAGCAGCGTGCAGCGCGAGCTCCGCTACGCCGAGAACGAGACGAAGGACAACAAAGGGCTACTCTTCCAGATCGCGCTGAACTACGGCGGGCGCGCCGAGATCGTCGACACCTGCAACCGCATCATGGCCCTGCTGCGGGAGAAGGAGATGAGTGACGCCGTCATCGACGAGGCCTTCTTCGCCGACCACCTCTACACCGCCGGCGCCGGCGATCCCGACCTGCTCATCCGCACCAGCGGCGAGTTGCGCGTGTCGAACTTCCTGTTGTGGCAGATCGCCTACTCCGAGATCCACGTGACCAAGGTGTTGTGGCCCGATTTTCGCCGGAGGCATCTCTTCGAGGCCATCATCGACTTCCAGCAGCGCGAACGGCGCTACGGCGGGGTCGGCGATTCCGACGCGGAGATGTTCGTCGAGGCCGACGGCAACCCCGCCTGAACATGACCGAAGTCCCGGCTGCAGCACGCGCCTCGTCGCGCTACGCGCGCGAGATCACGGCGGCGATCCTCTCGCCCGTCGCCATCTGGATCATCGGCTGGGCGCCGAACCCCGTCTTCGACGCGGTCATCGGCCTGATCGCTTCGCTGGCGTTGTACGAGTTCCTCGTCCTCGGCCGGCGCAAGGGCTTCCACATCCCCATCGCCATCTGCATCGCGGCCATGCTCTTCATCGTGGCCGCGTTCATCCTCGAGCCGATCTCCGTGGAGATGGGCGTCTTCCTGACGCTCCTGGTCATCCCCGGCACCTACATCTTTTCCAACGGCAGCCTCGACGACGCCCTCCCCTCGAGCGGCATCGCCGTCCTGGCCACGCTCTACGTCGGCATGCTCGGCGGCTCGCTGGTGCGCCTGCACAACGACTTCGCCGAGGGGCCGAAGCTGATCTTCTTTCTGGTCCTCGTCGTCTGGCTCGGCGACGCCGGCGCGTACTACTGCGGCAAGACCTTCGGGCGGCACAAGATGTCACCGCGCATCAGCCCGAAGAAGACGGTCGAGGGAGGGATCGGCGGCGCCGCGACCTCGGTCATCACCGCGGTCGTCTGCCACTTCACGTTTTTCAAGGCCTTCCCGCTGCTGCACGCGATCATCGCCGGCGTGATCCTGTCGATCAGCGGGATGATCGGCGACCTCGCGGAGTCGATGTGGAAGCGCTCCGCGGCGGTGAAGGACTCGGGGACGCTGATCCCCGGCCACGGCGGCTTCCTCGACCGCTTCGACTCGATCTTCTACACGGCGCCGATTCTGTATTCGTACTGGTTTCTGATTGTGCACAACTTTGAATCGTTCAAGATCATGTCGGCGTGAAGCTCTTGGCTCTTGGCTCTTGGCTCTTAGGGGGAATGTGAAGACTGTTGCGGTTCTTGGCTCTACGGGTTCCGTGGGTCGCTCCACGTTGGCCGTCGTCGATGCTTTTCCCGATGCGCTGCGCGTCGTCGGCCTCGCGGCGGGGGCGAACCTCGAGCTTCTCGCAAAGCAGGTCGCGCGCTACCGGCCCGAGCTCGTCTCCGTGCGCGACAGCGCCGACGTCGAGGCGCTGCGCGCGCGCGTCGGCAGGGACGTCGCCATCGTCTGCGACGCCTCGGCCGTGGCTTCGATGCCCTCGGCCGACGTCGTCATCGCCGCCATCGTCGGCGCGGCCGGCATCCCGCCCGTCCACGCCGCGCTGTGCGCCGGGAAGCGCGTCGGCATCGCCAACAAGGAAGTCCTCGTCGCCGCCGGCGACGTCATGACCCGCGCCGCGCGCGAGCACGGCGGCGAGATCCTCCCGGTCGACTCTGAGCACAACGCCGTCCATCAGGCCCTCCGCTGCGGCGTCCATGCGGAAGTGCAGCGCATCATCCTCACTGCCTCGGGCGGCCCGTTCCTGCGCCGCGACCCGGCCACGTTCGGCGATATCACCATCGCCGATGCCCTCGCCCACCCGACGTGGAAGATGGGGAACAAGATCTCCATCGACTCGGCGACGATGATGAACAAAGGCCTCGAAGTCATCGAGGCCCATCACCTCTTCGGCATGCCGGCGGAGCGCATCGACATCGTCATCCACCCCCAGTCGATCGTCCATTCGATGGTCGAGTACGTCGACGGCTCGATCATCGCCCAGCTCTCCACGACGGACATGAAGTTCCCGATCCAGTACGCGCTGCTCTATCCCGAGCGCGTCGTGGCGCCGTTCGCGCGGCTCGACTTCGCCAAGATCCGCACGCTGGAGTTTCTGCCGCTCGACCCCCAGCGCTTTCCGGCGGTGGAGCTGGCCTACGCCGCCTGCCGCGCTGGCGGCTCGATGCCCGCCGTGCTCAACGCCGCGAACGAAGTTGCGGTGGAGCGTTTCCTGGCCGGGGAACTTCCGTTCACCGGAATCGTAGAAGTCGTGAACCGCGTGCTCGACAGGCACGCCCCGGAGACGGCGCCGATCGACTCGGTCGACGACGCCTTGCGCTTCGACTCCTGGGCCCGGCATATTGCTCGCGGAATTGAAGTTGCAGTGAGCCGCTAATTCATGCTCAACGCTCCGACGAACATCCTCGGCATCGTCATCGTCCTCGGCGTGCTGATCTTCGTGCACGAGGCCGGGCACTTCCTCGTGGCCAAGCTCTTCCGCGTCCGCGTGCTCGTCTTCTCCCTCGGCTTCGGCAAGCGCCTCTTCGGCTTCCGCCGCGGCGGCACCGATTACCGCGTGTCGGTGATCCCGCTCGGCGGCTACGTGCGCATGGCCGGCGACACACCCGAGGAGGGACGCAGCGGCGCGCCTGACGAGTTCCTCTCCAAGCCGAAGTGGCAGCGCTTCGTCATCCTCTTCGCCGGTCCGTTCATGAATCTCCTCATCGCCGTGGCTTTCCTCACCGGACTGGACATGTCCGGGACGCCGACGGCGATCCTGCGGCCGAAGATCGGCGAGGTCGTCCCGAACAAGCCCGCCGCGCGCGCGGGCCTCAAAGCGGGCGACGTCATCGTGGCCATCGACGGCGAGGCCGTCGACGACTTCGAGGACGTGCGTCTGATCGTGAGCACGCACGCCGGCACGCCGCTGCGCGTCGACTACCTGCGCGACGGCGTCCGCGGCACGACGACGCTGACCCCGGTCGCGGAGCAGCACGAGTTCGGCCTCGTCGGCATCGCCGGCGTGGCGGCCTTCACGCCGCCGATCGTCGGCGTCGATCCCGGCTCCCCCGCCGACCGGGCCGGCCTGCGCGACGGCGACCGCATCCTCACCGCGAACGGGAAGGACATCGTCCAGCTCACCGACCTGACGCCGGTGTTCGCCTCGTCGAAGAACCGTCCGATCGTGATGGCCGTGGAGCGCGGCGGGCAACGCTACTACGTGAGCATTCCGCCCGACGTGAAAGACTCGTCGCGCGGCATTGGCATCCCCATGGAGATCCGCAAGCTTCCCTTCCCCGACGCGGTGAAGAGCGCGCTGAAGGAGAACGTGAAGATGGCGCGGGTGTCGTTCATGACCATCGGCCGCCTCCTGCGCGCCGAGGGGAGCGTGAAGGAGCTGAGCGGCCCCATCGCCATCGCCAGGATCTCCGGCGCCGCCGTCCGCCTCGGCCTCAAGCCCATGATCGGCCTCATGGCCTTGATCTCCTTGCAGCTCGGGATCATGAACCTGCTGCCCATCCCCGTCCTCGACGGCGGCCACATCATGATCCTGTTGATCGAAGGCGTCGTCGGCCACGACCTGTCGCTGCGCGTGAAGGAACGGATTCAACAGGTCGGCTTCGCCGCGCTGGCGACGCTGATGCTCGTGGTGCTGTACAACGACGTGATCACGAACCTGGTACGGCGCGGGTAATCTTTTCGCCCGCCGCTCGTATAGGCAGCATGAGACGAATCGCCGCACTCCTCTTCACGCTCGCCGCCGGCCGCGCATTGGCGGCATCGGATCTGAGCGGCCGCGTGGTGGACGCCGCCGGAAAGGCCATCCCCAACGCCCACGTCTATGTGTACACCGCGCATCCGAAGACGGGCCCGAGCGCGATCTGTCCATCATGCTATCGGGACTGCGGGAAACACGAGGCCGCGGGCGGGAACGGCGAATTTCGCATTGCCTCGCTCGACGACACGCTCGTCTTCACCATCCTGGCGGTCGCTCCCGGGTTTCGACCGGTGTATGCGAAGTCGGTCGATGCCGGCAGGGGGCCGGTGACGATCACGCTGACGGAGCGGCCGGCCGATTCCGACGTCATCATCCGCGGCGTTGTCCTCGATCCGGAAGGGAAGCCGGTCGTCGGCGCCGCCGTGGAGCCGCGTGGATACCGGATCGGGAATCGCATCGGCTACGGCAATTTACCGGGCGTGGACAATCTGTCGATCACCGATCAGACGGGCGCGTTCGCGCTGCGCATTCCGGACTGCGAGGCGCGGCTCGACGTCGTCGTGCACGCGCGGAACTTCGCGCCGAAGATCGCGCGCGACTTCCGGCCCTGGGAGTCGCGTCCGATCGTCCTCGGCGTGGGCTCGACGATCCACGGGCGCGCCATGCGAGACGGGCGTCCGGCCCCCGGCGTGCGCATCGCCTTCGTCCAGCGGAACCGCGCCAGCGGCGACTTTCTCGGAACGGAAGAGATCGCAACCAACGAGGACGGCGTCTTCGTGATGACCTGGCTCGGCCCGAATGTGGAGTACGTGGTCGGACCTGCGTTGAGCAGGTCGCCGTGGCCCGACCAGCAGCGGTCGCACCAAGTCACGACCGGTGCTGAAGGGAGTTTGGTCGACGCGGGCGTGATCGAGTTGAAGTAGTTCTTAGTTCTTAGTTCTTAGTTCTTAGTTAGACCGATTCGAAGTTCTTGAGGTCTGCTAGCCGACACACTGTGTTAGCGTATTGAACCGAACGCTAATGCCGCCGACTGACGATACCGGAAAATGGAAGAGCAAGCTTGTTTCATCAAGCCTTCCGCTAGAGTTCGACGTGGCGAAAATGCTCGTGGCACGCGGATGCTATGTATCTGCAGATTACCCTTATCTTCGGTCAGAAGGAGATATTAACAAAGAGTTCACCGTTGACGTTCATGCGCTCGATGTAATTTCGCCGTCGCACGATGATCGGTTTTGTACACTCGATATTTTGATTGAGTGCAAAACGCGTAACCCACACGTGGTTTGGCTGTTCTTACCAGACCCAAATACGGACTTTCCGCTTGAAGGCACGGGATCCGTCCTCCGTGGCATCGACGAATTCTCACCGTGGTTCATCAGGAAACCAACATATTTCGCGGCAACAGAACTGGCCGCTTGCTACAAAGGGGTTGAGGTGGACACCGTTTCAGGTAATGTGTTCGATGCCGAACTCAGACATGGTATCTCACAACTCCAGTTCGCATTGCCGGCACTATTGTCGATGCGTGTTGATATCGCTGTTGATGATATTCCGGGCGACAATTTGCCCTTCTTTTTCGTGCCGATTCTTGTGACTAATGCTCCGCTGATCGTAGCTCACAAAAACTTCAACGTTGGTCGCGTAACTGCAGCCAAAGCTGTCGAGGAGCTTGGCCAACCAGTGCCGTACCTTTCGTTATATGTCGACACAGGTCCCGAGTTCGAAGCGCATATCGCTTTCCACTTCTCACACTTCGTTGATCGCACGGTCACCGACGCAATCCGGGAAGCAGACGCCGCACGGCGTGCCATTGGTATTGCTGAACGGTTGTTGCCCTCCAAAATAATTAGCGACTTAGCGGAGGGCGCGGATAGGGTCGGATATCGCATTCCCTTCAATAATGTAATTGTCTGTAATGTTAATTCATTAAAGAGGCTGGTGAGTCGGATTCATCGTAAGGTAAGAACAGCGGTTTCCTCACTTACGCGAGAACCACCGAATGAGTCATGGGAGACGGTCTAACATCCCTCACAAGCTGACAAAAGCCGCCGGACCGTTGGCCCGGCGGCGGCGGCCGAGCCGCCTCGGGCCGCTCGGAACTGCTCGGCTGCATGGCAGGTGCACCTCGCTCCCTCCGAGGCAAGTGTCAGTCGCGGCACCCGCCCTGCCGCGGTGAGGTAGGCACGTGGGGCGGTTTGCAGCTTAGAGTGGGCGTTGGGCGGCGGTAAACTAAGAACTAACAACTAAGAACTAACAACTAAGAACCTCCGAACTCCCCCGCCGCCACCGCCTTCCCGAACAAAAACCCCTGCGCCTCCTCGCATCCCTGCTCGCGCAGGAAGGCCAGCTGCGCCTCCGTCTCCACCCCCTCGGCCGTCACGCGCAGGGCCAGGCCGTGGGCCATGCGGATGACCGCGGAGACGATGGCGCGGTCGGCGGCGCTCGACTCGATCTCGTGCACGAAGCCCTGGTCGATCTTCACGCAGTCGACGGGGAACGTGCGCAGGTAATTGAGCGACGAGTGGCCGGTGCCGAAGTCGTCGACGGCGATGCGCAGACCCATTTCGCGCAGGCGGCGGAGCGTCTGCAGCGTGCGCTCGCTGTTGTGCATGGCCGTGCTCTCGGTGATCTCCAGCTCCAGATCGCGCGCGGCCAGGCCGCTCTCTTCCAGCGCCGCGGCGATCTGCGCGGGGAGGTCGGCCTGCTGGAACTGCCTCGGCGAGAGGTTGACGGCCATGCGCAGGCCGGGGAAGCGCGAGCGCTGCCATTCCTTGGCCTGACGGCAGGCCTGGCGCAGCACCCACTCGCCGATCGGGACGATCATGCGCGTCTCCTCGGCGATGGGGACGAAGCTCATCGGATCGACGATGCCGACGTCGGGGCGATTCCAGCGCAGCAACGCCTCGACGCCCACGATCGCGTTCGTGGCGATGTTGATCTGCGGCTGGTAGTGCAGCAGCAGCTCCCCGCGCTCGACCGCGCCGCGCAGCGACGTCTCCGTCGACATCCGCTCCAGCGCGCGCACGTTCATCGACGCCGTGAACATCCGCACCGCGTTGCGCCCGGCGTCCTTGGCGCGGTACATGGCGTGGTCGGCGTTCTTGAGCAGCATCTCCGCCGTGTCGCCGTCGGTCGGGAACATGGCGATGCCGATGCTCGTGGTGATGAAGAGATCCTGCCCTTCGACGCGGATCGGCTGGGCCACCGTCTCCAGCAGCTTCCCGGCGACCTTCACGGCGTCGTCGGCGGCGTTCAGGTCGCCGACAAGCAGCGTGAACTCGTCGCCGCCCATGCGCGCGATCGAATCCTCCTCGCGCAGGGCCGTCTTCAGGCGCGCGGCGATGGCCTTGAGCAGCTCGTCGCCGAGCGAATGCCCGAGCGTGTCGTTCACGTACTTGAAGCGATCGAGGTCGAGGAACAGCACGGCCAGCGGCTTGCGCATGCGCCGCGCGTGCGCGAGGGCGACGGTGAGGCGGTCGCGGAAGAGCCGCCGGTTCGGCAGGCCGGTGAGCGCGTCGTGGTACGCCTCGTACTCGATCTGCTCCTCGACGCGCTTGCGCTCGCTCACGTCGCGCGAGACGGAGACGATCTCCACGATTCGTCCGCTGCCCGGCTCCTCGACGGCGCGGCTCATGGTCTCGAACCACGTCAGCGACCCGTCCTTGCGGCGCACGCGGTAGCTGAACGTCATGGCGTGGCTGCCCTGGATCAGCTTCGACAGCTGGCGCACTTCCTCGGCGTCCTGCGGGTCGATGTAGTCGTAGATGGAGTGCCCGACGAGGTCCGTCGGCTCGTACCCGAGGAGGCGGCGGGAGGCGTCGGAGGCGTAGATCATGATGCCGGCCGGCGTGGAGCGCGAGATCAGGTCGGTGGAGTGCTCGGCCATGAGGCGATAGCGGGCCTCGCTGTCGCGCAGGGCCTGCTCGGCCATGCGCCGCTCGGTGACGTCGTTGTGCACGCCGATGGAGCCGACCACGCGCCCGCCGGCGTCGAACACCGGCGCCCCGCCGATCTCCAGCCAGATCACCGTGCCGTCCTTGCGGCGGACGCGCACCGCGTACTGGTCGGTCTGGCCGCGCTGGCGCAGGCCGATCTTGGCCTGCATCAGCTCCGCGTCGGCGGGGTAGGCGAGGAGAAAGTCGGCGTTGCGGCCGATCAGCTCCTCGCGCGTGTAGCCGAGCATTTCGCAGAAGGCGTCATTGACGAGCTGCACGACGCCGTCGTTGTCGACCTGGGCCACGCCCTCGCGCATGCGCTCGATGAGCTGCCGGTAGCGCGACTCGCTCGACCGCAGGGCCTGCTCGGCGTTGCGGCGCTGCAGCGCGCCGACGACGATCTCGCCGACGATGCGCAGTAGCGACACCGACTCCTCCGACCACTCGCGGGGCTCGGCGTTGGCCACGCCGAGGACGCCGATGGCGGCGCGGTTGAGCACCATCGGCACGGCTACGACGGCGCGGTTGCCGGCGCGCTCGTACAGCTCCCGCTCGCCGTCGGCGGGCATGTTCTCCGTGTCGACGCTGACGTGATCGAGCCGGCGCATCCGTCCCATCGTCCACGGGAACGCCGCCACCGGCATCTCCGCCGGCGTGTCGGCCACGGCGCGCCCCGGCGCGCGCCAGCTGTGCGTGAGCCGCGCCGTCTGCTGCTCGGTGAAAAGATAGACGTAAGCGCGGTCGGCGCCGAGGAAGCGGCTGATGTCGGCGAGCACCTGCTCGATCCCGGCGTCGACGTCGGCCGGCGCGAGGTTGATGAAATTCGTGGAGATGCCGGAGATGAGGCGCTGCAGCTCGAGCCGGTACTGCAGCCGCGCGTGGGCCTCGCGCCGCTCCTCGGCGTCGATGGCCATCGAGATCACGTCGGCGATCGAGCCGGCGAAGCTCTCCTCGTCCGGCGTCCACGTGCGCGGCTCGCCGCGATGCTCGTGGCAGACGATGCCCCAGATCTGCCCGGCGTGGCGGATCGGGCAGTCCAGCATCGAGGTGATGCCGAGCGGGCGGAGGTAGTCGTCCGCGAGCGCGGCCGTGCGCGGGTCGGTCAGCGCGTCGTGCGCGGCGATGGATCGCTCCGTCTCCACCGCGTGCACGTACGACGGATAGGAGGAGACGAGGATCTCCTGCCCCCGCCCGTGCCGCCCTTCGCCGCGCTCCCACGCCTCGGCGCAGCGAACGACGGCGCGGTCGGCGGTGAAGAGCCAGATGCTGACGCGGTCGACTTCGAGCGTCTCCGCCGCTGCGACGGCGACGTCGCGCAGCGCCGCATCGAGGTCGGCGTGGACGGACTGACGGCGCGCCAGGTCGACCAAGACCCGGTTCTGCCGGCGCAGCCGTTCCCCTGAGTCGACAGTCGCGGAAATCAGAGCCCGAAGGGTACCATTCCTGCCCGCCGCGCGATTCCTGTCCCCTGCCCCTAAAGCTTTTCCAGCCCGTACACCTTCACATTCACCTCCCGCGCGTAATGCCGCAGCGGCGCGGAGCCGGGGCGCTTGATCCCCGCGGCCCAGATCATCGTCTCCTCACAGTCGAGCAGGTCGGCGCGCTGGATCGGGTAGGGCTGATGATGGACGCGGGCGCGGCAGAGGCGGTGCTCATTGTCGGTCGTGTAGAGGATGTAGCGCTCGATGAGGAAGTGCTCGATCGTGCCGGGGGCGGCATGCTTGACGATGCCGTCCATCGGCGAATAGCGGATGTGCGCGTTCGCCGGCGCGGCACCGTTCGGATCGTTGCGGCGCGACTCGAAGTCGATCAGCGGCGGATCGTCGGCCGAGGCCTGGAGCTCCATCGAGGCGTGGAAGTACGGCAGGTGGTAGGCGGCCCGCGCGGCGGCCACGGCGATCGCGCTCGAGGCGTCGAGGCTGAAGAACCAGACGCCGGGATCGCGCCCGCCGCGGTGCACGTACGTGCGCACGTTGATCTCGTGAAAGCTGGAGATCCACGGCAGCGGCGGGGTCAGCACGGTGCGGACGCCGGTGAGCGTGAACGGCACCAGGCCGACGTAGGCGTTGCCGTCGAACGTGTCAATCGTCAGCTCCGGCGCGACGAGCGGCTGGAGCTCCTGGGGCGGCACTTCCCAGTGCAGGAAGAGGAGATGATGCCAGTTCTGGAGGATGAACACGGGCGCGTCGGGCTCCGCCGTGGCCGTCTGACGATCGATGGACATCTGGTGAATCATTTGCAGGACATGCAAGCAATGTTTTGGCCATCATGTTTAGAATCGACGCTATGAAATACCTTGCAGTCCTCGCCGCAATCGTCCTCGCCGCCTGCGGCTCCTCGCAGCCCAAATCGACCGCGAACATCCCCGCGCCCGACCTCGACATCGAGCAGACCTTCGGGCCCGGCGACCTCGGCTATCCGGACGCGCCGATCGACGTGAAGTACCAGCTGCGCATCACCAACCGCGCCTCCGTCCCCATCACGCTCAGGCGCATCAACCTCCACACCGTGAACCCGCCCGGCGGCGCCTACACGCTCAGCGCGCCGCTCGTGCACCCGTTCAACGACACGATCCAACCGAGCGGCGAAAAGGACATCGTGATGTGGGCGCACGCGCAGGGCTACGGCGTCAGCATGCGCGACCGCGAGCCGGTGACGATCAAGGGCGTGGCCTACTTCGAGACGCCGAACGGCTACTACAACCTCCCCATCAACCAGGAGCTGCAGCAGTAGTCTCGGCCGCCATCGCGTTCGTGAAGTCCGGCAGCGCCGCGTCGCGCTCCCGCGCGTCGCGGAATGCGCCCACCATCGTCGAGCCGGAGCCGCTCATCCCCGCCCACGCCGCGCCGCGCTCGTAGAGCCGCGTCTTGATCGCCGCCAGATGCGGCATCGCGTCGAAGACCGGCTCCTCGAAATCGTTGATCAGCTCCGCCGCGTGGGCGAGGAGATCGTCGTCGGCCATGGCCCGCACGCGCGCCAGCCCGAGCGGCGGCGAGAAGCGGCGGAGCATGGCGTAGGCGCGCGCGGTGGCGATGCGCTCCGGCGGGAAGACGAGGAGCAGTGGGATGCCTTCGAGGCTCGGCAGCGGCGTGAGCACTTCGCCGCGGCCGGTGGCGTAGGCCGTGCCGCCGAGGAGGAAGAACGGGACGTCGGAGCCGAGCGCGAGCGCGGCCTCCGCATCGGCGCAATCGAGCGCGCGCAGCGTCGCCGCCGCGTCCGACGACCCGCCGCCCAGCCCCCCGCCCGCCGGGATGCGCTTGCGCAGCGCGATGGCCACCGGCGGCGCGCCGGCCGCGCGCGCGGCGCGGAGCACGAGGTTCGTGTCGTCGACGGGGATGTCGGGCGCATCGCACGTCAGCGTCAGCGCGCTCGACGGCATGAACGTGAGCGTGTCGTGGAGCGAGATGGTCTGGAAGATCGTCTCGATGTCGTGGTAGCCGTCGGCGCGTTTGGCCGTGACCCGCAGGCCGAGGTTGATCTTCGCGTAGGCGCGGACATCCATCAGAGCTTCGGCGCGATGCAGCAGCGGTAGCCGGGCGGCACGCGCAGCGGCTCGACGCGGTCCGACGACGCCACGGTACCGAGGGACTCGATGTCGAGCGTCTGCGCGCCGCGGGCCACGTTGATGCGCGACGGCGGAAACGACGGCGGCGTGTACGTGATCGTCACGTCGCCGCTGCTCGCGCGGGCCAGGCCGGCCGGCGTGGCGTCGTACGTCATCGGATGCGGCGGCGGGAGCCCGATCAGCAGCATGGCCGCGTCGCGCGGCGCGAGCTTGCCGAAGAAACCGAAGTTGCGCGCGAACTCGGCCGCGCTCCCCTGCCAGGCCGTCTGCTCCAGGTCGTTGGTGAAGACGACGCCGCTGTCGTCGGCGTAGACGCGCATGGCCGTCGTGTTCAGCGGCGTGTACGCGGTCAGCAGCATGGCCCGCGGATCGATCTGCAGCTGGGCCTTGAACGACTGCACGCGCTCGCCGCTGGTGGCCCGGATGCGCATCAGGCTGCGCGCGCCCTTTAGCTCCGCCGCGCGTGCCTGGAGGATGCGCATGGCCTCCTCAGAGCTTGTCGCCGTGACGGGCGCGAGCGGCTCGCCCGCGGGCGGCCGCGTCGCGCAGGCGGCGAGCAGCGCGGCGGCGAAGAGCGCGCGCTTCACTACCGTTGCGCCGCCGTCTTCTGCTTCTCGAGCTCGGCGATCTTGGAGCGCAGCTTGGCCTCGTCCTTGGCCTCGGGCTCGAGCTTCAGCGCGGCGCGGTAGATCTCCAGGGCCCGGCCGACGTCGCCGCGCTTGGCCACCACGTCGCCGAGGTGCTCGTGCACCGTGGCGTCGCGGGGCAGGAGGCGGGCCGCGTCGGTCAGAAACTTCTCGGCGAGATCGAGCTTGCCCTGCTGGAAGTAGACCCAGCCGAGGGAGTCGATATACGCGCCGTTGCGCGGCTCCGCGGCCACGGCTTTCTGCAGCATCGACTGGGCGCGCTCGAGGTTCACGCCACTCTCGGCCCACATGTAGCCGAGGTAGTTCAGCGTCTGGGTGTTGTCGGGATGCTTGTCGAGGATCTGCTGGAAGACCTTCTCGGCCTCGGGCTTGTTGCCGGCGCGCTCGTACGCCGAGCCGAGCTCGAACTGCAGGTCGACCTCGTCCGGCTTCGCCTTCAGGGCGTCCTTGAGCAGCGCCACGGCGGTGTCGTACTGCTCGTTCTGCACGTAGGCCTCGGCCGCGCCGACGGTGTTGCGCACGCCGAACTTCGCCTGCGTGGCCGCGGCCACCCGAGCCCGGTCCCTGTCGCCGGAGCGTAGCAGGAATTCCACATATCGGGCATTCACGAAAGGGTCGCCCGAGTACTTGTCGACGAGCGGCTGCAGCAGGGCCACGGCGTCGACGTATTTCTTCTGCTTCTTCATCGCCTCCAGGGCCGTGTTCACGGCCTGCGTGTTCGGCTTGTCGCGGAAGATGAGCACCTGCTTGGCCTGGTCGATGGCCGAGACGTAGTCGCCCTTCTGCAGGGCGATCCAGGCCAGCTGCGTCTTGGCCAGCACCGACAGGTTTTCGGGCAGATCGGGCAGCTTCTGCAGGGCCTCGAACGTTTTTTTGGCCTCGTCGAACTTATGCTGCGAGCTCTGGCTCAGGCCGTAGCTGGCCATGATGTCGGGATCGTCGGGGGTGACCTCGAGGAGCTTGCGGTAGATCTTGTCGGCCTCGGCGAACTGTTCGAGATCGTTGTAGGCCTCGGCGAGATAGAAGAGCGAGCGGGTGTCCTTCGGATCGGCGTCGACGAGCGCCTTCAGCGCCGCCCGGGCCTTCTCCGGCTCGTTGGCGCGCAGGTAGAGGTAGGCCTGCCGGCGCTGCAGCTCGACGTTCACCGGATCTTCGGCGATGAGCGGCTGCAGCACGGCCGCGGCCTTGGTGAAGTTGTTCTCCGCTTCGTAGATGTCGACGAGCTGCTGCACCGCGGGGCCGAAGGTCGGATCGACTTCGACGGCGCGCTCGTAGTACTGCCGCGACTCGTCGCCGCGCCCGAGCTTCGTCAGCACCTGCCCGTACATGTAGTTGATGGCGCGCTGGTCGGGCGCGCGCTCGAGCATCGTGGCCAGGACTTTCTCCGATTCCGCCCAGCGGCCGGTGTTCAGGAGGATCTGGGCGACGGCCATGCCGGTGGCGAGGTCGTCGGGATAGATCCTGAACGCGGCCTGCAAATGCGCGAGGGCGTCGTCGATCTTGGCGCGGTCGGAGCCGGCGCGGTCGATGATGATCCGTCCGAGCATGCGCTGGGCGTCGTAGAAGTCGGGCTTAGCGGCGGCGACCTTGCGCAGGGCGGCCTCGGCGTCGTCGATGCGGGAGGCGTCGATGAGGATCATGGCCCGCTCGTAAAGCAGGACGACGTCGTCGGGACTCTTGGCCACGAGCTTATCGACCTTGGCCAGGGCCTCGTCGAAGCGCCCATCCGCGGCCGCCAGCTTGGCCTGGATGAACTCGTAGGAATCGTCGGAAGTGGCTGCGATGGTCTGCGCGCCTGCTGAAATCGGAAGCAAAATCATCAGCAGAAAAACGAACTTCTTCATTGCGGTCATGGTAGCACTCGGCAAGCTGAACATTCGGTTACGGCAACGCATTCTGAGACGCAGCACGAGCCCATTTCGTGCCACCTTCCACTTTGTGTTAAAAGCCTGTGCCGTTAAGGAAAACGGGCGTTGAGTCTGGAGCGGATTGAAATCACACCGTTCGCGGTGATTGCCGGCGAAATACTGCAAAACCGGCGCACCGGTCAGCTCACCATCGTTCGCGCCCCGCTGCGCAAAGTTCTGTATTGGTCGCAGGGAGAGCTCGTGCTCATCGCCTCGTCCAATCCAAACGATTCACTCGCGCAATTCCTCGTGCAGCGCGGGGCCCTGCCGGCCGACAAAGCCACGGTGATCGGCGCGGCGGACCCGACCGAGGTCGTGGCCAAGTTTCACGAGGCCGGCGGCCTCGACCTCTCCACGCGCCAGTCGCTGCTGCGCGACTGGATCGCCGCGGAGTTCCTGCCGCTCTTCTCGCTCGACGAGGGGACGGTGGCGTTCAGCGAAGACGTGGCAATCGAGCCGGAGAAGCGCGTCTTCCTGCAGTCGACGGCGGTGCTGATCCTCGAAGGTGTCCGCTCCATCACCAACGGCCTCGTGCTGCGCCGATCCCTCGGCGACATGAAGCGCGAGATCGAGCCGGGACGCGAAGCGCGGACGACCCTCGACGCCATCCCCCTCACCGACGCGGAGCGGCAGATCGCCCAGTCGCTGCATGGCCCGGCGACGATCGAGGCCTTCCTGAAGAGCTCCCCCGCCGACTCGGTCTCCGCCGCCCGCGTGGTCATCGCCATGCTCGCCCTCGGCGTGTTCGCCGTGGTCGACTACTCGCGCCAGCAGCTGGAGATGCGCGGCGACGACATGCAGCGCGACCTCGAGCTCCTCGCCGCCATCGGCGCCAGCGACCAGCGCTCGCTGCGCGCGGTGGCCCTGTCGCGGCAGCTCGCCCACATCGATCACTACCAGCTCCTCGACGTGCCCCGCGCCGCGACGCGCCAGCAGATCATCGGCGGCGCCGACTTGATGGAGAAGCGTTACGACCCGGCGACGTTCCCGGCGATCGTGCGCGAGTCGGTGCAGGCCATCAACCGCCGCATCACCGAAGCTCTCAACGTGCTCAAAGATCCGGTGCGCCGCCAGGAATACGACCGCCTGCTGCATCAGCGCAGCACGCGCGGCGCCGACGAGCTGCAGAAGCGCGTAGCCCAGCGCTCCATCGCCGAGCACAATTTCGCCAAGGCCCGCGATCTCTCCGTAGCCGGCGATTACTACGGCGCGATCGTGCTGCTCAAGCAGGCGGTGGAGTTCGCACCCGATCACGCCCAGGCCTGGTTCCTCCTCGGCGCCTGCCAGGAGCGCAACCCCAAGTGGCGGAGACAAGCCTCGGAGAGCTATCAGCGCGCGCTGGCCATCGACCCCAACTTCGTCGACGCCATGATCTCCCTCGGCGATCTCTATCGCAGCGAGGGCCTGATCTCCCGCGCCCAGAGCTGCTACGAGGACGTGGTCAAGATCGCCCCCGAGAACCAGGAGGCGAAGCGCCGGCTGCAAGCGCTTAAGGGGCGCTAGGGGGTCTGCGCGGCAGAACAGGCCTCAGGCGAAGATCGTGCGGCGGCCTTGGGCAAGCAACGCCGCCGGCCGTGCCGGCTAGCCGCCGGCGATGTCTTTCGGAGTGTTGTCGGCGAGCTCGCCGCGCAGATCGCTCGGCGCCTTCGGGGCGTTCTCACCGCTGTGCTCCCCGCGGCCGCCGCCGTCGTAGCCGAGGGCCTCCGTTCCGCGAATGACATCGATCTTCTGGACCTCGTCCTCAGTTGCTCCCTTATCGTCGCTCATGACTTCCATTGAGCAAGGAGGATACCGGCGCGATCCTTGCTCAAGAGAAGAGCGGTATGACCCGCCCCCGGCTGCTGTTCGCGACCGCGCTTCTCCTCCTCTCCACGAGCGCGTTCGCGCAGAACTGGCGCGGCCTTCTGGAGTCGACCGCGGACGATCTGCAGGCCCAGCGCTACTCACGGGCCCGGCGCACGTCGATCAAGCTCATCAACAGCATGATGGACAACCTGAACACCGGTCAGGCGGCGGCGTACACGATGGGACTGACGGTCGCCTACCGCGCCGTGGCCGAGGCCGGACTCGGCAATTACAGCGAAGCGGATTGGTACCGCCACGTGGCGCTGGCGATGTCGCCGCAGATCGCGCAGCTGGACGTGAACCAGTTCGGCGGCGCCGGTGCGTGGTTCGCGGCGCGAGAGTCCGAGGCCTCGCCTCCGATGGCGTCGTCGAGCGCTGACGACCCACCCGCCTCACCCTCCGCGCGCCAGGATCCCATCTGCACCTTCAAGCGCCTGCCGAAATACCCGCTCGGCGCGGTGCTCGGGAAGGTGAGCGCGCCGGTGATCGTGCACGTGCTGATCGACAGCGACGGCACGGTACGCCATCCCACGATCGTGGCCCAGGCGCTCGCGCCGACGCTGGTCTACGCCGCCACGGAGGCAGTGAAGCAGTGGCAGTTCCAGCCGGCCACGATCGACGGCAAGCCGTGCCCGATCGAGTTCGACCTGACGGTGAATTTCCTGACCGGGCGGGATTGACACGGGCGCGAACGTATGGCATGATGTATGGCATGAGTAAGCCACGCAAAACGACCATCTACCTGCCCGAGCCGCTGAAGCGCGACCTCGAGCGCGTGGCGCAGAGCGAGCGCCGTTCCGAGGCGGACCTCATCCGCGACGCTCTCGAGTCGGCGATCGCCGCCCGCCGCCCGCCCGAGCCGCGCATCCCGCTCGTCTCCTACGGCCTCGGCCGCCCCGACGTCGCCGAGCGCGCCGAGGAGCTGCTCGACGGCTTCGGCCGATGATCCTGCTGGACACGAGCGGCCTCCTCGCCGCGCTCTTCTCCGACCAGCGGCAGCACGAGGCTTGCGCCCGCGCCCTGCGCGAGGCGACGCCGCCGCGCGTGATCTCGCCGTTCGTCCTCGCCGAGCTCGACTACCTGATCACGAAGTACGCCGGCGTCCCCGCGGCGGTGGCGTTGTTGGAGGAGATCGAGCGCGGCGCGTACGAGCTGGCGGTGTTCGACGAGTTCTTGGTGGCCAAGGCCCGCCAGATCATCGAGCGCTACAGCGACTTGAACGTCGGCCTGGCCGACGCCTCGATCGCCGTGCTCGCCGACGTGCACGACGTGCGCGACGTGCTCACCCTCGACGAGCGCCACTTCCGCGCCCTGCGGCCGTCGCCGCGAAAGCGGTTTCGGATTCTGCCGGCGGATCGCTAGGACAAGACGATCGAACCGACTCGCCGGATCTGGCGAAAGTGATTGTCGTAGGTCAGGACGCTCCCTCCCGTCGCCGCGGCGCAGGCCGCAACCCAGATGTCGTTGACGGGAAGCGGCGTTCCGGCCTCTCGCAACGCGACGACGATGTCGGCGTAAGCGCGACCGACCTGGGGACTGACGTCGACTGGAGAGACAACGGGATTCGAGAGGAACTCGTGAAGCGCGCGATCGTTCTCATGAAATCGTCGCCCGAGAAGAAATCCCGCCCACAGCTCGCCGAGGACGACCGCAGGAACGCCGATCCACTCCGCGGCGTCGATCAGATCGACAACCTCGGCGTCGCCGAGCATGAAATGGCTATACGCAGAGGTATCGAGCACGTATCGGCTCAACGCCAGACGTCCTCGTCGATCGTCTCGCCGATTTCATCAACTCGCCGCTCGAAGGCCTCGAACTCACGCCGGTTCCACTGATGCGCGAGCGCCGCAAGTCCATTGCTTCGGCGAGGCTGACCGAGACCGAGGCCTTTGCGCAACGTGTCGACTACCGCCTGATTCAGCGACACTCCCTGCCTCTTCCGCTCCTGCTCGAGCTCTCGTGCAACGTCCTCGGGGACATTCCGGACGGTGAGGTAGCTACGTTTGTGCATTCACTGGCCGCAGTCTATGAATGCACATCAGTGCTGTCAACTACATCAGCTCCCGCATGATCTTGTCCAGCGCTTCCTGCGGCGGCCGCGTCTCCGCCTCGCCGAGGGACCACAGCGGGCGATCGATCACGTTCAGTAGCGAGATGAAGCTCTTCTTCTCCGGCCGGAGGTAGACGAGGCCGGTCAGCATCGAGCCTTCCGTCACCGACTTGTGCAGGCGGTTGAGCGCTTGCAGGGCGTCGCCGGGGTCGTAGTCCTCCTCGAGCTTGCGCAGGAGGATGCGCGAGCCGTCGGGGAGGTCGACCTCGCGCATCTCGCCCGGCTCGTACGACACCTCGATCTGCTCGTACGCGGGCACGAAGCCGATCTGGTGCAGCAGCTCGTCGTGCTCCTTCGAGTACGTGTAGCCCTTCGTCGAGCCCTCGTGATTGTTGAACGTCACGCAGGGGGAGATCACGTCGATCACGGCCAGGCCGTCGTGCGCGATCGCGGCCTTGAGAATCGCGATCATCTGCTTCGGATCGCCGGCGAAGCCGCGGGCCACGAAGCCGCAGCCGAGCTCCACGGCCAGCGCGCAGAGGTCCATCGGCGGGAGATCGTTGATCACGCCGGTCTTCAGCTTCGAGCCCTCGTCCGCGGTCGCGGAAAATTGGCCCTTCGTCAGGCCGTACACGCCGTTGTTCTCGATGATGTAGATCAGCGGGATGTTGCGGCGGACCATGTGCATGAACTGCCCGAGCCCGATCGAGGCCGTGTCGCCGTCGCCGGAGACGCCGATGCCGACGAGCTTGTGATTCGCCAGGATCGCGCCGGTGGCGATGGCCGGCATGCGCCCGTGCACGGCGTTGAACCCGTGGGCGCGTCCGAGGAAGTACGCGGGCGTCTTCGACGAGCAGCCGATGCCCGAGAACTTGGCGACGTTCTCCGGCTTCACGCTCATCTCGTAAAAAGCGCGGACGATCTGGTTCGACACGGCGTCGTGGCCGCAGCCGGCGCAGAGCGTTGTCTTCCCGCCCTGGTAGTCGAGCGCCTTCATGCCGAGGCGGTTTTCCTTCGGCGCTTCCGGTCCGATTTTGAGAGTGCTGTCGGCCATCGCTAGTCCTCCGTCACCACCTGCGAATGCACCCCGGGATCGATGCCGACGCGCAGGACGTTCAGCTCGTGGTCCTCTTCCATCTGCAACACCGCGTTCGTCACCGAGCGGGCGTCGCACGGCAGCCCGGTGTAGTGCAGGATCTTGCGGACCTTGCGCTGCGCCTCGCCGAGCTCGAGGCGGATCAGGTCCGCCATCTGCCCGTCGCGATTCTGCTCAACGACGTACACGCGCTCGTGCTCGGCCACGAACTGCGCCAGCTCCTCGGTGAACGGCAGCGCGCGCAGGCGGAAGTAATCGACTTCGACGCCGTGCTCGCCGCGCAATTGATGCCGCGACTCCTCGATCGGATAGTGCGTCGTGCCGTAGGCGATGAAGCCGATCGACGCGCCGCCGCGGCGGTCGATCACCGGCTTCGGCACGAACCGCTTCGCCGTCTCGTACTTCTTGGCCAGGCGGTCGACCGTGGCCTTGTAGACCTCCGGCTTCTCCGAGTAGCGGGCGTGATCGTCGTGTCCCGAGCCGCGCGTGAAGTACGACGCGAACGGGTGGTCGGTGCCGGGGAGCGTGCGGAACGGGATGCCGTCGTCGTCGACGTCGAGATAGCGGCCCCACTTCCCGCCGAGCTCCTCGAGCTGTTCCTTCGACAGCACCTTTCCTCGGCGGTACGGCTTGGTCGGATAGGTGAACGGATCCGACATCCAGTTGTTCATGCCGAGGTCGAGGTCGGAGAGGACGAAGACCGGCGTCTGGAACATCTCCGCGAGGTCGAGGGCCTCGCTGGCGAAGTCGAAGCACTCCGAGACCGAATGCGGGATCAGGGCGATGTGCTGCGTGTCGCCGTGTGAGAGCGTCGCCACTTCGAAGATGTCGCCCTGCGCCGTGCGCGTCGGCAGGCCGGTCGAGGGCCCGACGCGCTCGATGTCCCAGATCACGCCGGGGATCTCCGCGAAGTACCCGAGGCCGGCGAATTCGGCCATGAGCGAGATGCCGGGGCCGGAGGTCGCGGTCATGGAGCGCGCGCCCGCCCAGCCTGCGCCGAGGACCATCCCCACCGCGGCGATCTCATCCTCGGCCTGGACGATGGCGAACGTGGCCTTCCCCTCGTCGTTGATGCGGTACTGCTTCATGTAATCGATCAGCGACTCGCACAGCGACGACGATGGCGTGATCGGATACCACGTCACCACCGTGACGCCGCCGAACATCGCCCCGATGGCCGCGGCGGCGTTGCCGTCGATGATGATCTTTCCCTTCGTGGCGTTCATTCGCTCGATGCGCCACTTGTTCTGCTGCGGGAGGTTGGCGCGGGCGAAGGCGAGGCCCTTGTCGATGGCCTGCACGTTCGGGTCGATCGCTTTCTGTTTGCCTTTGAACTGCTTGGTGATGGCGGCGACGATCTCGTCGCGCTCGATGCCGATCAGCTCGGCGACGATGCCGACGTAGATCATGTTCGTCAGCAGCTTGCGCAGGCGCGAATCCTGGGTGAGCTCGCCGGCCAGCTTGGTGAACGGCACTTCGTAGAAAGTGACGTCGGCGCGCATGGACTTGCAGTTGAGCGGCGCGTCGTAGATGCAGAGCGAGCCCGGCTGCAGCGCTTCTACGTCCTCGCGCGCGGTCTGGGTGTTCATGCAGACCATGAGGTCGACTTCCTTCTTGCGCCCGATCCAGCCGTCTTTGTTCGCGCGGATGGTGAACCAGGTGGGGAGGCCGGCGATGTTCGACGGGAACATGTTCTTGCCGCTCACCGGGACGCCCATCTGGAAGATGGAGCGCATGAGGACGTTGTTCGACGACTGCGAGCCCGAGCCGTTGACGGTGGCGACGTGGATGGTCAGGTCGTTGACGATCGGCGCAGCGGCGGCGGCAGGCTCGTCCAGCACGGCCGTTGCGGTCAGCGTGTCAGACACTACTTTCTCCTTGGTGAGTGGACGTGGTTAGCAGTGGGGCCATTTCCTGTGCGAGGCGGAGATTGTATCGCCTAATGTCCGGCGGCGCGACGCCGCGGTGAGGGCGGGAGGACGTCGCGCAGCCAGATGCGGGCGGTGCCGTTCGCACGCGCGTCGAGCGGTCCGGCCGCGTAGGCGATGGTCAGCGTTCCGGTGCTCGGCGCGCTGGACTCCGGCACGACGAGATCGTCGCCGTTGAAATCGAGAGGCACACCGGCGGCCTCGGGCAGCGTCGCGGAGGCCAGCACGACGCCGCCACGCATCCAGTCGATCGTCCGGCCGGCGGTGACGAGGAAGGCGCCGTCGCGCGCGACGACGTGCGGGTTGGCCGTGGCCCAGAGATCATCACGTCTGACGTACTTCTGGATGTCGTCGCCGAGAATCGTCGTTGCCGCGCCGGTGGTCACGATGACGAGCTCTCCGCGGCTCGCGGCAATCGCGGGCGAGGCGCGGTAAAAATCCAAAACGACGGTAAGACTATCGACCTGGCGCGAGCTGTACTTGGTCAGCCGGACTTGGGACATTTCGCGGTTTCCCAGCACCAAGCCGTTCACGTCGACGAGGAAAAACTCGTCGTCGCGGACCACCGCGGCGGGAAAGATCCGCACGTCCAAAGCGTATGAAGGGAACGACGCCGGCAGCGGCACGCCACCGGGACGGAGGGAAAGGCGGACGTCGGAGTCGAGCACCAGGTACTCCGACCCGTTCCACGCGACCGCCGGCCGGCTGCCCGGCGAGCATGGCCCGAGCTCCAGCAGCGTCGCCTGCAGCCGCGGCGAAATGATCGCGGCGCGCAGCACCGCGTCCGGCGGTCCGTCCCGGCTGAAGTCCTCGCTCCAGACCAGAAACCAGTCGTCGCCGTTCGTGGCTGCGCAAAGGTCGTTGACGCGGCCTTTCCCGGCGATGCGCAGCGGCTCGGCGCCGCCGCCGGCGTCGGCGACGACGATCTCCTCCCCTTCGCCGGAGCTTTCGATGAAGGCCACGAGTTGCCGGCCGCCGATGGTCTCGATGCGCGGCGAAGTCTGGGCGTGCTCGGAGAGTGACACGATGAAGTCGTGCGCGGCAGCGGCGTCGCCGCCGCGCGGCAGCATCATTGCGGCAACCTCGGTTCGACGGACAACGTCGCTCGGCCGCGCGAAGCGGGCATCGAGCCAAACAGCGAGCGCTCCGCGCGGGGAGGAGATGAGCAGCGGCCGCGACACCGGCGCGATCGCCAGCGGCTCCATCACCACGGCGCCGCCGCTCTCCGTGCCGGCGAGACTCCTCCGATTCGCCGCGGCGAACACGACGTATGCGGAGCCGTTCCAGGCAAGGGCCGGATCGAGGCATCCGGACGGAGCCACGATCGCGATGTCGGCTCCCGGGCGTGTGCCGTCGAGGCGTAAAGCGCACGATCCGGTCCGCGCCGCAGTTGACGACGAGCAGCCCGATCTCGCCGTCGCCCGCCGCGACTGCCGCCACCCGCCCCGCTTCACTGGCTGACCGCGCGGTGAAGCTGCCGATCCGTCCGTCCGGGGCGAGCACCGATACCCGCACCTCGCCGGACGGAAACCCGCTGATCGACGGCGACTCGATAGCGACGTAGTCCTTGCCAACGGCCAGCGTCCAGCGGCGATCGAGTTTTTCGATCACGTGCCCGGCGCGATCGACGCGGACCACCTCCGACGGCGTGGAAACGATGTAATCGATGCCGTTTGATGCGGCGGAGGTCGCGTAGAAGACCGCATCGCCGGACGTCAGGCTGCCGTCCCGGCCGACGACGAAAAGCCGCGAATCGGTGGCCAGAAGATATTCGTTGCCGCTCGATGCCACGGCCGCCACAAGCCCGCTCCGCCGCGGGAATCGGATGCCGGTGCGATCGAGCACCTTGCCGCTCGCTGACACCCGCGCCGCCTGCACGGAACCGTAGCCGTCGATCCGGGTATCGTTCCAGGCGACGAGGAATTGATCGCCCGACGACGCCGCGACGGGAGACGCGGCGACGGCAGGCACGGGTCCGATACCGATCTGCCCGGTCAGCGGCCGGGCCGGCCCGAGCTCGATCTGCCCGTGGGCTGCAAGCGCCAGGGCGAGGAGCAGCGGGACGGTCGTGAATCGCGTCATCGGCGCGAGGTACGGACCTCAACTACACTTCGTCGCCGAATGCTCCGCACGTACTGGGTCGGGCTCGTGGCCGTGTTCGTGACGATCCCGCTGGCGACGCTCGTCCTCGTCATCGCCGCCGTCCGCTCGACGTCGCCGCTGATCGACCCGGTCATCCGCTTGTGGGCGCGCCTGCTCTTGCGCGCCGCCGGCATCGACCTCCGCACGGAGCGGATGGAGACGGTCGACCGCAAGCAGCGCTACATCCTCGTCGCCAACCATTACTCGTACTTCGACATCCCGGTGATCATCGCCGCGGTGCCGCAGCCGATCCGCTTCATGGCCAAGATCAGCCTCTTCAAGATCCCGATCTTCGGCTGGGCGCTGGCGCGCGCGGGGTTCATCCCCATCGACCGCAAGAACCGCCGCACGGCGGTGAAGTCGTTCGACCTCGCCGCGCAGCGCATCCGCAAGGGCAACACGATCGTCGTCTTCCCCGAGGAGGGACGGTCGCGCAACCGGCAGATGCGGCCGTTCCAGCGCGGCGGGTTTCTCTTGGCGCTGAAGTCGGAGCTGCCGATCCTGCCGCTGGCCATCGACGGGACGTACGACGTCTACCGCGTGGCGGCGAAAAAAATCACGCCCGGGCCGGTGACGATCAAAGTCGGCGAGCCGATCGCCACGGCCGGGCGGTCGGTGCGCGAGAAGGAGCAGCTGGCCGAGCAATCGCGCTCGCAGATCGAGCGGATGCTGGGCGTCTACGGGACGAGCGGCTGAGCGACGCTCGCACTCGCCGCCTCGTAAAAGACGGCATGAAACGCGTCGTTCTCGCCGCTGCGCTCCTCCTCTTCGCCGCGGCGGCCCGCTCGCAATTGGCCTTCGGCCCGGAGCGCGCTGCCGCAGCTCCCGAACCGGAGACGCCGGCCGCGTGGACGGCAACGACGGCGGCGAGCGCGAGCGGCTCGCTCGTTGTCTTCCGGCCGAATTTCAGCGTTTGGACGTATGCCCAACTGCTCGACCGCAACGGGGATCCGCTCACGCCGGGCGGAATCCGGCTCACCACGCGAATGATCGACGTCGGCGGCGTGGCCTCGGACGGCACGAACTACATGATCATCTGGACCGAGCAGGCCGCCTATCGCGATCTGGTGAAGACGGTGTGGACCCTCGCGGTGAGCGCGACGGGCGACGTGTCTTCCCCGCGCCTCCTCGGGCAGGCGTACACGACCGCGGCGGCGCGCATCGCCTCGAACGGTCGTGGGTATTTCGCCACATGGATTGCCATCACGGAAGACAATCGCTCCGAGGTGCGGGGACGCGCGCTCGATGCCGACGGCGCGCCGGTTGGCTCCGAGCTCGCGCTTTCGGATTCCCTCGCTCCCTTGTCGTACAGGCCGAGGTTTGCCGATGACGCCGTGGCCAGCGACGGCCGCGACTATCTCGTCGCCTTCGTCGACCGCCTCGCCTTCGTCGACGGGCAATACTCGCCGCAGGAGCGGCCGGTCACGTTCGTTCCGGTCGCCGGCGGCGTGCCCGGTGCCGCGAAGAGCACCCCGCTTCCGCTTGAAACGCTCGTGCACTCGTTCACCGGGCCGAACTACATGCTCGGCTGGTACGACTCCGTCAACGCGTATATCGCGTCCGTCGCCCCCGACGGCACGGTCGGCGTGCGCCGCCCGATCGGCGGCGGGGAGGTCCAGTCGATGGCCGGCACCCGATGGGGCGCCCTGGCGATCGCGAATCAGCGGGGCGGTCAGACGACCGGTGTGTATGCCGTGCGATTCACGACGGGCGCGCTCCCCATCGACCGCAGGAAGCTCGGCGACGACGTGGAAAGCAGATACGCCGCCGGCGCGACGGCCGCGGACGACTATGTCGCCGTGACCCTCGCGTACGGTCCGATGAATCTCGCGCTGCTGCCGCCGGGCCAGGTCGATCCGCCGCCGCCGCTTCTGTTCCGCCCGCTCGTGCAATTCGCGACGAGGCAGCAATCTCCGGCGATCATCACGAACGGCGGCACGGAAGTGCTGGCCTGGAGCGAAGCCTCCGCCATCCGCGTAACGCGAATGCGCGACGGCGTTCCCCTCGACACGCCGCCGCTCAGCGTGGCGGCGGACACCGACGCCGTGACTCTGGCCAGCGGCGGAGGGAGAACATTGATCCTTTGGCAGGAGCCCGAGAGGGAGCTGCGCGCCAGGCCGTGGAGCGCGGGCTGCCGAATCGTCGGATCCTTTCTCGATGCGGACGGCACGGTCTCGCCGGCGTTCACAATCGTCTCGCCGGAATGCTCGCAGGCCGTCGATTCGACCTTGCAGCAGGCCGTGTGGAATGGGAAGGACTTCGTGATGCTGTGGAGCGTCAGGCCGTCGGACGGAGGGGCGCGGCTCTGGCGTACCAGCGTCGACAGGAACGGCAAGATCACGATCCCCGCCGCGCCGCTCGATCTTGCCGCGACACCTAGCAGCCCTCCCGCAGCCGTTCCGGCGAGCGACGGCTTTCTCCTGTTCTACGAAGAGCTAAACCGCCGCCACGAACTCTTCATCGCCTCCTTTGATCGCGACGCTGCGCCGATCGGGCCGCCCCGTCCCCTGGCCGCCTCAGTCGACGACGAGCTGAGGCCGGCGTTGGCAAGCGACGGCCGCGGCCATCTCCTGGCGGCGTATGCCGTAAAGCCAGCCGGCGGCGAGTGGTCGTTGTGGACGATCCCGCTCGACGAGCACGGCAATCCGACCGCCGCGGCAACGCCGCTCGGACAGTCGTCCGGCGCGAGGGTCTGGTGGACCGGCACCGCCTTCCTGGTCATCGAAAGCTATGGCAATCAGGCGGCACTCGTCGACGTCGGCGGCCGCATCGTCGCGCCGCTGCTGCCGGTGTTCGAGAGCAAATTCACGCTGGCCGGCGCCGGCAACACGATCGCGTACATCCGCCACGTCGACGATGACGAGCGCGGCGACGTCGACCGCGTCGTCGTTCGCACGCTCATCGGACCGCGGCGGCGCGCAGCGCGGCGGTGACGCGCGGCAGGTCGTCGTCGAGGAGCGTGCGTACCTCGATGGTGAAGCGGTCGTCGACGATGCGGCCGGCGATGCCCTGCTGCAGAAACGCGTCGTGGAGGGCGTTGGCGTTGCCGGGGACCTCGATGGCGATCGACGGGATCGTCTCCGCCGGCGTCGTGCCGCCGCCCAAGGCGCAGTCGCTGTCGATGACGCGCGCGGGCGTGCCGAGGGTCAGATCCGCGGCTCGGGCGCGGAGGGCGTCGATCGGCGTCGCCAGCATCCAGTAGATCGGGATCTGCTCCTCGTGCTTTCCCGTGGCGAAGGCGCGCAGCGTCTCGGCGACGACGGCGTACGACTCTTTCCCGGCCCGCAGTGCGCGCAGCAGCGGATGCTTCCGGCAGCGCGCCACGATGCCGGCGCGGCCGAGGATCAGGCCGCCCTGCGTCGCGCCGATCAGCTTGTCGGTCGAGCAGGTGATCGCATCGACGCCCTTGGCGATCAGCTCGCGGATCGTCTCGGCGCGGGCGAAGCCGTACGGCGCGAGGTCGACGACGCGGCCGGTTCCTTCGTCGTACAGCAGCGGGAGTTTTTTCGCGCGGGCGACGGCGAGGATCTCCTCGGTCGACGGCGACTCCGTGAAGCCGACGATCTCGAAGTTCGAGCGGTGCACGCGCAGGATGGCCGCGCACCTTTTCGTCGCGGCCTCGGCGTAGTCCTTCGCCCGCGTGCGGTTCGTGGTGCCGACCTCGCGCAGCTTGGCGCCCCCCTGCTGGATGACGTCGGGGACGCGGAAGGCGCCGCCGATCTCGACGAGCTCGCCGCGGGAGACGAGGACCTCGCGGCCCGCGGCCATCGCGGCGAGGAGCAGCAGCGTCCCGCCGGCGTTGTTGTTCGTGAGGATGGCGGCCTCGCAGCCGAAGAGGGTGCGGCAGAGCGCGGAGAGGTGCTCGTCGCGGGCGCCGCGCGCGCCTTCGCCGAGGTCGAACTCGAGGTTGGAGTATCCGGTGACGGTGTCGCCGGCGCGGCGCCAGAGGTCCGCATCGATCGGCGCGCGGCCGAGGTTCGTGTGGATGATGACGCCGGTGCCGTTGACGACGCGGCGCAGCGACGACGACGTCGACGCCGCCAGCGACGCGCGGACGGCGGCGAGGGCCTCGCCTTCGTCATACGCGGCGCGGGCGCTGCGCAGGCCGTCGAGATGATCGACGACCGCCTCTTTGACGCGCTCTCGGCCGAGCTCCTCGACGAGCGGGGCGAAGGCGGCGGCGGAGAGAATCCGCTCCACCGAGGGGATCTGCCGCCGCGCGGAATCTCCGGCCGCGGCCGCCTCGTTACGCCTACGCCTCACGAAACAGCAGTTTATCCCGCGCGCAGACGCGGGATCAGCGGACATACCGCGTGACCCCGGTCAACTGGCCGCTTTCTTGCGGCGCCTCGGCTGATCCCGCGTCTGCGCGCGGGATAAACTCAACGGAAACGCGTATTGTAGTTCCCCGAACGTGATCAAACAGGACGATGAGCTCGACAAGCTCGAGGAAGACATCCGGATCGTGAAGAACAAGTACGACCAGTTCTTCGCCGGCATCCAGAAGACGCCCCCGATGCAGGAACGCCGCAACATCGAGGTGTTCATCCACGAGCTCAACCGGCAGAAGATGCGCGACAACGCCCGCCGCTTCCGCTTCAATCAGCTGCTGACGCGCTACAACCAGTTCCGCGAGATGTGGGCCCGTAAGATGCGCGAGCGCGAGGAGGGGCCGCTCGACTACCGCCGCCGACGCGACGCGCTGGCCGGGCCGCCCGCGCCGCCGAAGGCGCATCCCGCCGCCCCGAGGTCCGTAACGTCGTCCGCGCCTGAGCCGTATGTGAAGTTGGCAGCCGGCACGAACGGCGAGGAATTGAAGAGCTTGTACGCAGACCTCGAGCGCGTGCACCTGGAGCTCGGAAAGCTGCCGACGATCACGTTCGACCAGCTCCGGCAGATGGTGCAGAAGCAGGGCGAGATGGTTCGCAACCGATATCACGTCAACGTCGTCGGCTTTCGCGTCGACGTCGTGGACGGCAAAGTGAAGCTGAAAGCAAAACCGATTCAGGAATGAGAATGAAACGACTCCTCTCCATCGCCGTGGCCGCGCTGACGCTGGCCGGATGCACCGCCTACCGCGACGTGCAGACGCACTTCAGCAAGAAGAATCCGTACGACAACCCGTTCTACATGAAGTACCTCAACCCGTCGTCGCCGCTGGACATGCAGATCCAGCAGACGGTGGCGGCGCTGCGCACGCAGCCGCGCTCGGCGGCGCTGCACAACCAGCTCGGACAACTGCTGCTGCAGAAGGGCTTTCCGAAGGACGCGGAGTTGGAGTTCGAGCGCTCGGTCGACGCCGACAAGCGCTTCTACCCCGGCTGGTACAACCTCGGCCTGATCCGCTCCGCGAACGGCAATTACACCGGCGCGCGCTACGCCTTCAACCGCGCCGTGCAGTACAAGCCCGGCCACGCCGCGGCGCTCTTCCAGCTCGGACTGATGGAGGAGAAGGCCCAGCACACGGACGAGGCGGTCGACTACTACGCGAAGGCGTTTGCGATCAATCACTCGTTGCTCGACGTGCGCGTGAACCCGCGCATCCTCGACGCCAAGCTGGCCGATCTGGCGCTGATCAAGCTCTACCCGAACGAGCACGCCCGCCAGAGCATGACTTTCCAGCCGACGGGCGCGTACGTGCAGAAGAACCTCGAGGCCGTGTCGACGCAGCCCGCCGCGCAGGACATCATCACGCCGAGCGCGCCGGTGACGGACCCGGCCCGCCAGACGCCGCCGCCGAACCCGGGCCAGACGCCGCTGCCGCAGCCGCAACCGGCGAAGCCGCCGGGGGATTAGGTTGTTAGGTTCTTGGTTCTTAGGTTCTTAGGTTTGCCTCGCGCCAACTTAAGAACCTAACAACCTAAGAACCTAAGAACCCCGTAAAATCCCCCATCGCCGAATCCGCCATCGCCCTCCGCGATCTCGCCAAGTCGTTCGGCTCCGTGCGCGCCTTGCGCGGCATCTCGCTCGATGTTCGGCCCGGCGAGATCTTCGGCTTCCTCGGCCTGAATGGCGCGGGGAAGACGACGACGATCCGCATCCTGCTCGATCTCCTCCGCCCCAGCGGCGGCTCGGCGCAGGTGTTCGGCGCCGACTGCCAGCGGGAGAGCCGGAAGGCGCGCGCGTCGATCGGCTATCTCCCGGGAGAGCTGGGCCTCTACGCCGACATGCGCGGGGGCGAGGCCCTGGCGCTGATGGAAAAGCTCGGCGGGCGGGCGGCGGAGGCCCGCACCCGCGACGCCCTGCTCGACCGGCTCGAGCTGGCCCGCGCCGACCTGCGCCGCACGCTGCGCGAGTACAGCACGGGGATGAAGCGAAAGCTCGGCCTCGTGCAGGCGCTGCAGAGCGATCCGCCGCTGGCTATTCTCGATGAGCCCACCGAGGGGCTCGATCCGCTCGTGCAGCGCGCCCTGCACGAGATCCTCGTCGAGCTTCGAGCGCGCGGGCGGACGGTGTTCATGTCCTCGCACGTCCTCTCCGAAGTGGAGCGCCTCTGCGACCGCATCGCTGTCATCCGCGCCGGCGAGATCGTTCTCGTCTCGACCGTCGAGGAAGCGCGCCGCCGCAGCGGGCGTATCGTGCGCGTACACCACACGGACGGGCAACGCCAGGAGATCGAGGTTGCCGGAGAGCTCGGTCCGCTTCTGACGCAGTTGAAAGACGTCCGCGACATCGAGATCGTCGAGCCGTCGCTCGAAGACGTCCTGGCCAGTTTTTACCGATCATGATCGCCACGCTCATCGCCCACTCGCTGCGCCGCCGCCGCGGTTTCCTGGCCACGACGGCGCTGGTCATGAGCGGATTCCAGATCTTCATGATCATGGCGGCACGCAGTGTTTTTCGCTCCGGCGGATTTCAGCAGTTGCAGGCGCTGATGCCCAGTTTCATCGAGCAGTGGACGAACATGATGGCCGCGTCGTTCCAGGGATTCGTCCTCTTCGGCTACTCGCATCCGCTGGTCGAGCTCTTTCTCATCGCCGTCGTCATCAGCATCGGCACGGAGCCGGTGGCGGAGATCGAGTCGAAGTTCGTCGACCTTCTGATGGCGCGGCCGGTGCGGCGATCGGCGGTCGTGGCGCGCACGCTGGCCGTGCTGCTCGCGGCGACGCTTCTGGCCATCGTTAGCATGTTGATCGGCACGGCCATCGGCCTCCGCTTCATGGTCCCGGCCGGCGCGGTGCCGCCGCCGGCGCGGGTCGTGGCCGCGCTCGCGGTGAACCTCGCCCTTCTCGTGCTGGCCTGGGGCGGCATCGCGCTGATGTTCGCGTCGTTCGCGCACCGCCGCGCCACCGCCGCCGCGACGTGCGGCTTCCTGGCATTCTCGATGTTCGTCCTCGATTGGGTCGGCCGGTTCTGGGAGGCGATGCGGCCGCTCAGCCGTCTCTCCCCGTTCCACTATTTCAGCCCCTTCAACATGATCGGCGGCCAGCCGCTGGCGGTCAGCGATGTCGCCGCGCTGGCGGGCATCTTCATCGTCACGTCGATCGTCGCGAACGTGATCTACGCGCGGCGCGACTTATGAGTTGTTAGGTTCTTAGTTCTTAAGTTCTTAGGTTTGCTTCGCGTCCACTTAAGAACCTAACAACCTAAGAACCTAAGAACCTCGATACAATCCGCGCGCTTTGACCGAACCCGAAATCCCCGAATCCGAATTGATCCGCGTCCGCCGCGAGAAGCTCGCCCGGATCGTGGCCCTCGGCTACGACGCCTTCCCAACCACCGCCGACGTCGACACCACCATCGCCGAGGTCGTGGCGCGCTACGGCGCCAAGTCGCACGACGAGCTCGAGGCCGAGAAGCCGCGCGTCAGGATCGCCGGGCGCATCCTCACCATCCGCGAGTTCGGGAAGACCGCGTTCCTCGTGCTCTCGGAGAAAACCGCGCGCATCCAGGTCTACTGCCGCAAGGACATGCTGCCGGAGCGCGAATGGGAGCTGTACAAGAACCTCGACGCCGGCGACTGGGTCGCGGCCGAGGGCACCGTCTTCCGCACTAAGACGAACGAGCTCTCCGTCAAGGCCGAGCACCTCCACTTCCTCGTCAAGGCCCTGCGGCCGCTGCCGAGCAAGTGGCACGGCCTGACCGACGTCGAGCAGCGCTACCGCCAGCGCTACGTCGACCTCATCGTCAACGACGACGTCAAAGCCACGTTCGAGACCCGCGCGCGCATCGTCCGCCACATCCGCAACTGGTTCGACGCCCACGGCTTCATCGAAGTGGAGACGCCGATGATGCAGCCGATCGCCGGCGGCGCCGCGGCCCGGCCGTTCATCACCCACCACAACGCCCTCGACATCGACCTCTACCTCCGCGTGGCCCCCGAGCTCTACCTCAAGCGCCTCATCGTCGGCGGTCTCGGGCGCGTCTACGAGATCAACCGCAACTTCCGCAACGAAGGCATCTCCATGCGGCACAACCCCGAGTTCACGATGCTCGAGTTCTACCAGGCCTACGCCGACTACGAGGTGCTGATCGACGAGACCGAGGACCTGCTCTCGGGGCTCGTGCGCGAGGTGCTGGGGCGCGAGACGGTCACGTATCGCGGCCAGGAGATCTCCTTCGCCCGTCCGTTCGCGCGCTTTTCGATGAAGGAGGCCATCGCGCACTTCTCCGACATCAAGGTCGCGGACCTCGACAACCGCGAGTCGCTGATGACACTCGTCAAGAAGTACGGCGAGCATCGCCCCGTGAAAGCCGACGGCACCGAGGGGCCGAAGGAGGGCGCCGTGCCGCCGATCCAGGCCATGAACGACGGCAAGCTCCTCGCGGAGCTCTTCGAGTCGATCGCCGAGGAGAAGCTGATCCAGCCGACCTTCATTACCGACTTCCCGACCGAGGTCTCGCCGCTGTCGAAGCAGCGCAAGGACGACCCCCGCTTCGTGGAGCGCTTCGAGCTCTACGTCGGCGGCATGGAGATCGCCAACGCCTTCTCCGAGCTCAACGACCCCGACGAGCAGGAGCGGCGCTTCCTGCAGCAGCTCCGGGAGCGCGAGCGCGGCGACGACGAGGCCCACCAGATGGACGACGACTACGTCCGCGCCCTCGAATACGGTATGCCTCCCACCGGCGGCGAAGGCATCGGCATCGACCGCCTGGCGATGGTGTTGACCGACTCGCCGACGATCCGGGACGTGATTTTGTTTCCTCAGATGCGGCCGGTGCGTCAAAGTTGAGGGGACAGGGCACAGGGGACGGGGGACAGATCCGAATCGCGTCCTCTCCCCTGTCCCCCGTGCCCTGTCCCCTGATATGAACTGGCCCTCCCGCATCGCCGCCCGCTACCTCTGGACCGCGCGCAAGCAGCGGCACATCGCCTTCCTCTCCACGATCTCCATCCTCGGCTTGGCCATCGGCGTCTTCGCCCTGCTGATCTCCATCGCCCTTCTCTCCGGATTGCAGGACCAGATCAAGGGACGGCTGATGGAGTCGAGCCCGCACCTGCTCATCGAGCCGGCGGGCTCGAACACGATCGACGACGCGGCCGACATCGCCGCCGTGGCCCGCGGCCTGGGCATGAGCGACGTCCGCCCCATCGTCAGCGGCATTGGCTGGGGGGCGAACGAAGAGGAGCGCCGCGGGCGCCCCGTGCGCATCCGCTCCGGGGCGGTGCTGCTGCCGCAGGGCTCGATCGCCCTCTCGCGCGACACCGCGGCGGCGCTCGGCCTGAACACCGGCGAGACGGTGACGATCGTCGCCCCGCGCACGCGGCTGACGCCGTTCGGGCCCGTGCCGGTGTGGCGAAAGTACACGATCGCGCGCCTGGTGGCGCCGGCGATCGAGGATCGCGCGGCCGAGGCCGTGCTGCCGTTCGACGAGGCGTCGAGCCTCCTCGGCACGCGCGGGCTGCCAACGTCCATCGAGATGTACGGAAGTGTGGAAAAAGCCGAGGAGATCCAGTCGCGGCTGCAGCGCCGCTTCCCGCGCGTGCAGGTCAAGACCTGGAAAGAGATCAACCGCCCGATCTTCCTCGCTCTCCGCCTCGAGAAAATCGTTCTCTTCGCCACGATCTCCCTCATCATCTTCGTGGCGGCGTTGAACCTGATCTCGTCGCTGTCGATGATGATTCTGGAGAAGCGGCCCTCCGTCGGCGTCCTGCGCACCCTCGGCGCGACGGAGGGCAACGTTTACGCCGTCTTCCTCCAGGCCGGCCTCTTCATCGGCATCACCGGCACGCTCCTCGGCAACGTCTTCGGCATCGGCGCGGCCGTGCTCCTCGATCGCTACCACCTGGCCCGCCTGCCGCGGGACATGACTTTCCTGAGCTATCTGCCGTTCGCGCTCGACGCCAGCGACATCGTCATCATCAACGCCGTGGCCGTGCTGCTGTCGCTCATCGCCACGTGGTACCCGGCGCGCATCGCCGCGCGTCTCGATCCGATCAACGCCATCCGGGAGGAGGGATGAAACGCATCGTCGCCGCCGCGCTGGTGGCGCTCTTCGTCGCCTGCGACACCATGCCGCGGCACTGGGTCACGCTCACGTTCAACGATGACGGCGACCGCGTGACGATCGAGACGTCGACGAGACTGCCGGCGCTGAAGGAGGCCAAGAACCGCGCCGCCGTGGAGCGCCTGCGCGACGATCTCCTCGGCGGCCGAGACGAGTGGTCGCTGCGCTTCCAGCACGCCGCGCCGGAGCACGACCGCCTCGAGTACGACCGCACCGGCGGCGAGCTCTCCGAGGTGCGGCGCAGCGCCACGATCGACGCCGAGGACCTGCAGAAGTTTTTCTACGACCTTCCGGTGACAACGAAGGTCCTGCGCGGCGAGGGATGGGTCGAGCTGGCGATTTATCCCGGCACGTCGGACCGCGCCACGCGCCAGCAGCGCGAGGACTTCGAGAACAAGCTGAACGAGGGCGCCCGCGCCGCGCGCCGCTACATCAATGCCCTGCGCGTGCTCTACGAGTACCTCGACGAGCATGGGCAGCGCGCCCGCGACGTCGCCGACACGCTCTTCCGCGACGACGACGATCCGCGTCCTATCGTGGCCACGAAGACCGAGATCGGGCTGGTGAAGAGCGTGCGCGAGGCGATGCAGGCTGTGCTCGACGTCGACTGGGACGGCGAGGTGTCGCACGAAGCCGAGCTGACGTCGAACCCCTTTCCGGCCGAGCTGGTCGTGCGCGTGCCGGGAGAGCCGATCCTCGTCGAAGGTTTCACGCGAGCGGAGCACAACCTGATCATCCGTCCGAAGACGCTGCTCGAAGCCGTCAGCGCGCTCGACGGGCGATGGGTCTCGCCCGAGCCGATCGCGCTGGTGATGCACAACCCCTACTCGAAGACCGAGGAGTTGGTGGAGCTGTTTGCGAAGTCGCCGCGGCACGCCGAGCCGGTCGTCGGCATGAACGAAGTGCTGGCCGCCCTGCGCGAGCAGCTCAAGCCGGCGGACCGCTACCGCGTCCGCTTCCTCACGAAATCTGCCGCACCATGACCACGGCCGCCTCGCCGTCGGGGTAGTAGCGCGGCCGCGTGTACGAGACCTCGAAGTCGAGGATGCTGTAGAAGTCCTGCGCCCCCTGGTTCGACTTCCGCACCTCCAGGGAGATGGTCTTGATGCGGTTGGCCTTGGCGAAGCGGAGGCACTCGCCCATGAGGGCCAGGGCGATGCCCTGCCGGCGCTCGCGCTCGTCGACGGCGATCTTGTTGACGTGCATCTCGTCGAAGAACCACATGGCGAAGACGTAGCCGGCGATGCGGCCGTCCTTGCGGGCCACGAGGCTGTAGCGCCCGCTGCCGCGCAGCTCGGACTCGAAGAAGTCGCGCAGCCACGGGTTCGGGAAGCAGCGCCGCTCGAGCTCGTCGATCTCGTCGATGTCGGCGGCGCGGGCGGTGGCGATGTGGATCGATGGCCGTGGGTTCGCGCTCATTTCGTCAGCCTCGCCTCGGCCTCGGCCAGCCTGACGTAAATCGGCGTGACGTCGCGATAGCGATCCGCGTCACCGCGCGCCACGATGTCGAGCGCCCGTCGGGCGCAGGCGGCGGCGACGTTGTGCTGCTGGATGTAGTCGGCCACGCGCAGGCCTTCCGCCGCCTTCGCCAGATGTGGCGCGACGACTTCGCGTCCATCCTCGAATTCCGAGACATAGAGCTCGCCGCGGCCGGCGTCGTCGACGATCGTCACGCGGCCGCGCGCGGGAGCGATGGCCTCGTGCGTCGACATGGCGATCAGCGGCTTGTCGAGCGCCAGGGCCAGGCCCTGCATCGTGGCCAGGCCGATGCGCACGCCGGTGAACGAGCCGGGGCCGCGCGTGACGGCGAAGAGGTCGACGTCGCGGCGATCGGCGCCGCTCTCGCTGAGCAGCCAGTCGATCGATGGCAGGAGCTTCTCGTTGCGCGAGCCTTTGCCTTCGAGGGCCACGCAGCCGAGGAGCGCGCCGTCGCGCAGGAGCGCGGCGGAGAGAATCGGCAGCGAGGTGTCGGCGGCGAGGACGAGCACTCAGGACCCGCTATGCGCGATGCGCAGATCGCGCAGCTCGATGCCGATCTGCTGCGCCGTCTCGCGGATGCGCTCCTCACGATAGAACTCGCCGAAGGAGATGCGGCGGATGCCGGCGTTCGCGATCAATTTGAAACAGTTCCAGCACGGCGAGGCCGTGGTGTAGATCTCCGCGCCATCGACGGACACGCCGTTCTTGGCCGCCTGCAAAATCGCATTGGCCTCGGCGTGGACGGTGGTGACGCAGTGCCCGTCCTCCATCACGCAGCCCTCGTCCTCGCAATGCGGCAGCCCGCGGATCGATCCGTTGTAGCCGGTGGAGAGGACCGTGCGGTCGCGCACGATCACCGCGCCGACGTGCTTGCGCGGACAGGTCGAGCGCGTGGCCGCCTGTTGGGCGATGCCCATGAAGTATTCGTCCCAGCTCGCGCGTGCCACGGCGGGCATTCTAGCCATGCGCACGAAACCTGCACAAATCGCCCCTCATGGTGAAGCTGCGCGTACTGCTCGTCGAAGATGACGCCGACATCCGCCGCCTCTATGCGATCGGGCTAAACCAGCGCGGCTACGAGGTGCGCCTCGCCGCGAACGGCGCGGAGGCGGTGGAGCGCATCCGCGAGGAGCAGCCGGACGTCATCCTCCTCGACTGGCTCATGCCGCTCATGGACGGCGGCGAAGTGCTGGCCCGCGTCGCCACCGACGGGATCCCCATCATCGTCATCAGCGGCCAGCCGGCGCCGGACGAGGGGGCGCGCGACCCGCGGATCCGGGCCTGGCTCACGAAGCCGGTGACGATCGACGAGCTGGTGGCGCGGATCGAGTAAAATCCGCGCGGATGGCAAAGATTTTCTTTGTCGGACTTGACGGAACGGAAAAGAGTTATCGGCTGCAGACGCACCGGCCGTTCACGGTCGGACGCGACCCGGGCAACGACATCATCCTGCGCGATCCGAAGGTCTCGCGGCACCACGCCGAGATCGTCTTCGAGCGCGGCTTTTTCGTTCTGCATGACCTCGCCAGCGCGAACGGCACGTTCGTCAACAGCAAGCGCGTCCGCGTGGCGCCGCTGACGCACGGCGCCAAACTGCGCCTGGGCAACTCCTACGGCCACTTCTCCGAGGAGCTGCCGACGGAGAGCGACGCGCAGGGCGAGGAGAAGCCTGTGCCGGCGCCGGTGCCCGACGAGGTCGCGGCCATGCCGACGTCGCAGCACGCCCAGATGAACCTCTCCACGCAACCGCACGAGCAGCTCGTGCCCGAGGAGCTAAAAAAAAAAGCGGAGTAGAGGAGCCGCCTGAGCTCCCCACCGAGCCGCTGGCCAGCCTGATCGCCGCGGAGCCCGCGCCCGCTCCCGCGCCCGGCACCTTTTCCAACACCCGCTTCCATTTCATCACCGGCCTCGCCGCCGGCGAGACCGTGAACATCCGCGACGACGCCGGCAACGTGCTCCTCCACTACCGCAGCTTCGCCGCCGTCACCTCCGTCGTCGCCTCGGTAATGGCCGCGATCGTAATTGTCTCCGGCGTCGCCGCGGCGGTGTTCCTCTTCACCGAGGAGCGCACCGTGCCGGCCGGCATCGCCCTGCTCCTGGCGGCGGCGTTCTCGGTGATGATCGCCATGCTCGTGCCGCCGACGAACGCGACGCTCTACAACGGCGCGCAGCCGGTGATGACGATCGCCCAGCAGTCGAGCGTGTCGATTCCGGTGGTGACGTTCCTCGTGGCCACCGCGGACGGCCAGCCGCTGGCCCGGCTGCGCAAGAGCGTCTTCGCACGCCTCGGGCGCAACCGCTGGCAGATCCTTCCCGTCATCGACGATCCGCCGATCGGCCAGGCGGTCGAGGAGTCGCTTTCCCGCGCGCTCGTGCGGAAGATGTTCGGCAAGTTCAGCGCGCGCTATCAGTCGAACGTGGTCATCCGCTACTTCGACCGCGCGGCGGCGACGATCGTCCGCCGCCCCGACGCGGACGGACAGGTGGACGTGCTCGACATCGACCCCGAGTCGCCGATGGACCGGCGCGTGGCCGTGGCGGTGGCCACGCTCATTTTGGGGAGCGAGCCGTGAGGCTTTCTCCAGTTTATCCCTCGCGAAGACGAGGGATCAGCCGAGGCGCCGCGTGAGTCGAGCCTATGGCGCTGATGTCGCCGGTGCACGGGCTGATCCCGCGTCTGCGCGCGGGATAAACTGCTGAAGCGAGATCCCCGAGTAGTACCGCTTCAAAATCTGCTCCGCCGTCCAGCCGCGGAAGGCCATGCCGTAGGCGCCGACCTGGCAGAGGCCGACGCCGTGCCCCCACCCCTTGCCGAAAAAGGTGTAGCGGTCGACGCCGTCGGGGTCGGTGCTCTTGTCGAAGACGAAGAGGTTGTCGGGCACGTTCAGCGACCAGCGGATCGGGAGGCCTTTCAGGATGAACGTCCTTCCACCCTCGACCGTGACTTCCAGCGCGGTGACGCGCCCGGAGGCATCCGTGCCGAGGGCGCGGAGGTTGAGGAGCTGCTTGATGGCGTTGCGCTTGTTGATCGCGGCCACGAGCTCGTCGGCGCGGTAGCTGCGCGTCCAGTTGGCGAAGCTCGACGTGCGGTCGAACGAGGCGCCGTCGATGTTGGCCTGGACGATGAGCGCGATCGGCACTTTGCGGCCGTCGACCTGCAGGAAGGCGCGGTCGCCGATCATCACCGGCACGCTGCGGTACTCCTGCCAGCGGTCGACGAGTCTCCGGAAAACCGGGATGCCCTCGGGGAGCGTGAAGGTCGTGTTCTTCCCCTCCGCTTTCAGCGTGAGGCGCCGTCCGCTGACCGTGGAGATCTTCCCGGTGATCTCGCTGAAGCCGCCGCGCTTCTTGAGCCACGAGCCGAGCAGGCCGTAGAGCTCTTCGCGGGGCATGGGGGCGGCGAGGTCGACGCGGTCGATGAACTGCGCGGGGAGGAAGCCGAACTTCACAAGGAAGGCGGCGGCCTCGTACGCCGGGCCGTCGGAGCTTTGCGGGAAAAAGTACTTCCGATCCTCGGGGAGGAGGAGGTTCGTGCCGAGGTGGAGGCGATTGGCGAGGAAGACCAGCACGTCGCCGCGCGCGGCCGAGCGCAGGTGTCCCTCGCCCGGCGCGACGCGGGCGATGGCCTGCTCGAAAGTCGTCGCCTCGCCGGCCATGGCGGCGAAGAGGCGGGCGTTGAGCTGCTGCTCGTCGAGCATCCCGCTGTCGGCGCGGCCGGCGATCGCCGTCATTTCCAGCTCGACGCAGCGGGCGCGCCGGAGGTAAGGCTCGTTGCGGCCGGGGAACATCACGCCGACGTCGCTGGTCTCGCCCCCGCACGTCGCCGTGAAGAGGGCATCGATCGGCTGGCCGTTGTACGTGGCGATGAGGCCGGCGGTCTCCTTGACGGCCTGGTCACTCAAGGCCTCCTCGCCGCCGGCGCCGAGGTAGGCCTGGCAGGCGGGCGAGGGGCAGATGTCGTAGCCCTCGCGGCGGAACTGGCCGAGGTTGCGCACCGCGTACGTGCGCGCGGCGATGGCCTGCGCCTTCTGCGCCTCCAGCTCGTCGAAGACGCGCGGGCCCATCTCCGCCGGGACGACGCCGCGCAGGTAGTCCTCGAGACTGAGCTCGTTGATGACGTTGAACTGCCCGCGGGAGTTGATCCAGATCCGCGCCGCGGTGCGGTAGGGCTTGTTGTCGATGGCGATCGTCTCCGCGGTCGCGGGCATGACCAGCAGCGACTGCCCGGCGATCGTGGCGCGGTCGCCCTCGTCGTCGGCGAGGTCGTGCTGTTTGGTGAACGGCACGTCGGTGGCGCGGCGGACGATGAGCATCGGCCCGCCGTAGCCGCGCTGGGTCAGCTCGCCGCGGAACTGCTCGGCGGCGGTGGAGTTGGGGAAGTCGCCGGCGACGATGGCCCAGAACCCCGAGGCGGGATCGAAGTTGGCGTCGACGCGCTGCCCGGTCTCGCCGCGTAATTTTTCGACGAGCGCGTCGGCGCCGGCCTGGTCGGAGAGCGAGCTGACCTGCACGGCGAAATGCGTGGGCGCGGCGGCGGGAAGCGGCGCGGTGTCGGTGAAGCCGCGGCGGAGGAGCCGCGCGGCGCCGCCGTCGTCGATGAGGAGGTAGCCGCCGTCGATGCGCGGAAAGGTCACGCTGCGCTGATCTGTGAGCATGCCGACACGGATGCGCGGCTCGGCAATGGTCCGCGTGGCGGTGGTGAGCGCCAGCGCGTTCGATGACTTCTGCGGAGGCGCCGGCGGCGGCGCAGTGACAGGCGCCGGCTGCGGCGCGCACGCGGCGGCCAGGAGGAGAACGAAAAGCGTTCGCTTCATGCAAAAACCTGAGCCAGCCTCCGCACCCCCTCCCGCATCCGTTCGTCCGACTCCTTCGCGAACGTGAGACGCATGGTGTTCTCGCCGCTGCCGTCGACGAAGAACGGCGCGCCGGGGATGTAGGCGACGCCGCGGGCCACGGCGCTCTCGACGCGGGTGGCGGTGTCGATCTCCGCGCGCAGCGTGACGAAGGTGAAGAGCCCGCCGCGGGCGTCGGTCCAGGTGGCGCGGCCGGTGAAGTGCTCGGCCAGCGCGGCGATGAGCGTGGCCCGCTTGCCGCGGTAGAAGTCGCGCACCCTGGCGATCTGCGGCCCGAGCTCGCCGGCGGCGCAGAACTCGTCGACGATCGACTGGTCGAGCATGCCCGAGCAGAGGTCGGCGGCCTGCTTGGCGATCTCCAGCGTGCCGGCGAGCGCGCCCGGCGCGGCGATGAAGCCGCAGCGCAGCCCCGGCGCCAGCACCTTCGAGAACGAGCCGAGGTAGATGACGCGCTGGTCGCGATCGCGCGCGGCGAGCGGCGTCGTGTCGGCGTCGCCGGTGTAGACGAGCTCGCCGTACGGATCGTCCTCGATGATCAGGAAGTCGTGCTTCGCGGCGAGCTCCAGCACCGCGTCGCGGCGCGGCTGGGACATCAGTCGCCCCGACGGGTTCTGAAAATTCGGGATCGTGTAGAGGAGTTTCGGCTTCGTCCGCGCCGCGACCTCGTCGAGCGACTCGGGGACGATGCCGTCGTCGTCCTGCTCGACGCCCGCCAGCGTCGCGCTGCGCGCGTGGAAGGAGGCCGTGCCGCCGATGTACGTCGGCAGCTCGACGAGGACGACGTCGCCGGCGTCGAGCAGCGTGTGGGCGATGAGGTCGAGGGCCTGCTGCGAGCCGGTGGTGACGAGGACGTCGCCGGCATCGCGCTCCACGCCCCGCCCGCGGCAGAGCGCGGCGATGGTCTCGCAGAGCCGCGGCAGCCCGCGCGTCGGCCCGTACTGCAGGGCCACGTTGCGCCGCTCGCGAATGACGCGCTGGGCGATCTCGGCCATCGCTTCGGCCGGGAAGGTCTCCGGATTCGGCACGCCGCCGGCGAAGGAGATGATGTTCGGATCGTTGATCAGGCGGGCGAAGGCGCGGATGGCCGAGGGACGGAAGTTGCGGGCGTCGGCAGAGAGGAAACGCTCCATCAGCGGGGTTTCTCCAGCGCGACGAGCGCCGCCAGCGACCAGCAGCCGCCCGCCGCGGTGGCGACCACGAAGAGCACGCACGATGCGACCCAGGTGAGCACGCCGATGGCCAGCAGCGGCACGAGGTGCTCACCGAGCCGCGCCGCGATGTCGCGCCACGCGGCACCGAGCGATTCCTCCACGCCGCTGCCGCGATCGACGGCGATCACCACCGCCTTTCTCGACCAGATCGAAATGACGAGGACCGCCGCGAGGATCAACGGGAGGACCACGCAGCCCACGCAGCCGGAGACGCCTTTCGGCAGCATCATCATGAGCAGGAACGGCAGACCGACGACGATGACGATCACCGCTCCCACGGCGACCTGCACGCCGAACACCCGCGCCCACATGGCCTTGCCGGCCGCCTTCCATGCCGGAAACGAGAACGAGCGATACGCGGCGCGCCCCACTTCCGGGGCGGCGGCTGCGGTGCGCGCACCGTCGATGTAGATCCGCGCGGTCGCCGCCGTCGCAAACGACGTCACGCCCGTCCTCAGCAGCAGGACGAGAAGGAGCGTGCAGGTCAGGACGACGATGACCGTGACCGGCGCGCGCCGCGGCTCCAACGCCATCGGCATCACCGCGGCCAGCGCGACGAGAGTGAACGCCAGAGTGGCGACCAGCGACACGCCAATCTCCAGCAGCAGCGCTTCCCAATTGGCGAGCACGTTGTCCGTCGACCGCGACAACACATCGCCCGCCGTCATGGCCGCTCCCTCGTCATGGCCGCGAAGCAGGCGATCAACCAGCAGCCGACGGCGTTGCCGGCGGCGCTCTGCAGCGTGAACGAGATGATCTGCATCGGTCCGAAAAGGAGCGACCACCAGTCGTGGTGATGCGGGATCAGCGAGAACGGCGCGAACGCGCTTCCCAGCACCGACCCCGCGCCCGCGCTGACGATGCCGATCAGAAAAAAGACGACGAAGTGGCGGAGGAAGTCGGCGCGCGACTCCGCCCAGCCGCTGCGCAGGGCCTCCGGCGCCGCCACGCCGCGGGCCACGCAGATGATCACCGCCTTCTGCACCCAGATGGCCACGACGAGGGCGAGCGGGATGCCGACGACGAGGAGCAGGGCGATGCCTCCACACGTCACCCCGACGATGGCCGCGGCGTTCTCCGCCTGCACCGCCCACGCCGTCAGCGCGCCGGCGATGGCGATCGGCACGAGCAGGATCAGCGCGGCGACGCTCCAGGCGCCGTTGTAGATCCAGAAGATCGGCAGCCAGGCCGCGCGCGCGCCGGCGCTCCAGCGCTCCAGGGTGAAGACGGCGAACTGCTCGCGCCGGAGCTGCGCGGCGTCGGGCGCGGCGCGCTCGGCGTCGACGTAGATGCGCGCCGCCCCCGCGTTGACGAAGGCGTGGACGGCCACGAGGATCAGCGTGATCGCGGCCAGGAACAGGAGGAGGTAGCTGAAGAGCGCCGCGTGCTCGCCGAGGATCTGCAGCATCATCTCCCAGCCGTTGCCGCGCGTCGGAAGCGTCCAGCGCTCCACGCCGGCGGAGACGAGCATCGGCACGATCAGGCCGACCGCGGCGACGACGAGCACGCCGAAGACGACGAACATCTCCACGACGCGCGTGAGGATCACCGGCCAGTTGGCCAGCGTGCTCAAGACCCCGCGGCGGAGAACGTCGGCAATGCTGCGCTTCAAATCTTCGTCCGCCGGTAGTCGGCAACGCCCGCCAGCGAGACCGTCGCCGTCATCTCGTAGAGGCGGCTGCGCAGGCGCTCACTGATCCGCTCGGCCAGGTCGTCATTGAAGTTCGTGGTGAAGATCGTCGTCCGCTCGCCGTTGTAGCGGCTGTTGATCAGGTAGTAGAGGACGTCGTTGACGAACGGCGACGGCTTCTGCGACCCGAGCTCGTCGAGCACGAGGAGGTCGGCGTCGATCAGCGGCCGGAGGATCTCCGACTTGCTGGGCATGTTGTCGTCGTCGAAGGAGGCGTGGATCTCCTGGATGAGGTCCTGGAAGTTCGCGAAGAGCAGCCGCCCGCCCTTGTCGCATTGGATGATCTCCAGCAGCGCCGCGACGGCGAGGTGGGTCTTGCCGCTGCCGCAGGGGCCGGTGAGAAGCAGGCCGGAGACGTTGAGGCCGCGGCCGCCCCACTCGTCGACGAAGTCGGAGAGGCGCTGCCGGGCGTTGCGGAGGGTGACGTTGCCGCGGTCGTGGAAGTCCTGGAGACGGCAGTGGAAGTAGCGGCGGGGGATGCGCGCCGCGGCGATGCGCTGGCGGCGGCGGAGGTCGCCCTGGCAGGCGCACGCTTCCACGCGCAGCGAGTCCGACTCAAGCGGGATCCATCCGCTGCCGTTGCACTTCGGACACGTTGCCGGCGTGACGACGGTCATCGGCGACATTTTACAGGCGGTATACTCCGGGCTCGGGTGATGGCCTCGAATCTCGTGCGTTTTCTCTCGGCGCGGCCGGACTCGGCGGCGTTCCTGCTGCCGTCGGAGATCGGGCGCACGCTCGAGGAGCTCTTCGCCCGCGACGACGCGCTGCTGCCGCAGCCGTACAAGATTTTCCCCGCCGACGAGACGCAGCCGCCGATCCTCGGCTTTCCCGTCGCGGAGTCGGCCGCGCTGCGCGACCTCGACGCCAAGCTCGACCGCTGGCTGGCCGACGAGGTGCAGTGGCAGATCGCGCGCAACTCCGCGCCGGCGAAGGAAAAGGCCCAGCAGACGATGCAGGCCTACCTCGGGCAGCTGGCGAAGGTGGCCGAGAACGCCATGATGGCCAACCTCCTCGCCGACTACCACGCCGTCTTCTGGCTGGCGCACTCGTTCGACCTGGCCAAGCAGTTCTCCGCCGTGCCCCGCCGCGTGAGCCTCATCGACGCCCAGGCCGGGCGCACCCAGGGCGACGCGCTCAAGTACCGCATCTTCTCGAAGTGGGCCGTGGAGACGCGCGAGCAGCTCAACAGCGTGGCCACGCGCAGCGCGCCCGTGCTCGACGGCGAAGAGCAGCGCGCCCTCCGCTTCTTCCGCCTGCTGCAGGACGACGTGCTGATCCTGACCGACGAGTTCATCGGCCCCGACCTGCGCGAGCTGCGCTCGTTCCTCACCGGATACCTGCGCCGCGACTTCCAGGACTTCCGCGACAGCTTCGAGCAGCTGCGCTCCATCATCGCCAATCTCCTGCAGAGCGACGGCACGTTCCGCGCGGCGCTGCCGCTGTTCGGCGCCGGCCCCGAGCCGGCGGTGACGACGGCGCTTCTGCTCGACTCGCGCTTCCAGGCGTTCCTGTTCGACCTGCCGGCGGTGCAGAACGCCGTCTCGCGCGAGAACCGCGAGTCGTTCCAGCTCATCGCCCGCCGCGTGCGCGAGTTCGCCGTGCTGAACACGCTCCGGCGCGGCATCGTGTGGATGATGACGCTGCCCGACGGACACGTCCTCTCCGCGGACAAGCGCAGCTCGATGGCCTACGCCTACTCGCGCTCCACGCGGCCGCTCGACTTCGGCCGCCAAGGCGTGGTCGACCCGATGGTGCATCGCTTCGGCCTGATCTACGACATCTCCAATTTCACGGAGACCCTCGGCAACATCCGCCGCGGCGGACGGCGCGAGGAGGTGGCGTCGTACCGGCAGATGCTGGTGTTCCAGCGCAAGCTGGAGTCGATCGCCGAGCGGCACCTCCTGCAGTTCGAGAAGTTCCTCGGCGACGGCGCGTTCTACACGACGCGCCGGGCCCTGCGCCTGCTGCGCGCCGCCGTGGAGATCCAGCGCTTCTACGCCGACATGCGCCGCAAAGGCTTCGCCTTCAACAAAGGGCTGCGCATCGCCATCAACTTCGGCTATTACCGGCTCCTGCCGATGAAGTCCGGCACCGATCCGAACGACCGCATCACCGAGTTTTACGGACCGGGCATCGTGGAGCTGTCGCGCCTGACCACGGGAAAGGCGAACAAGGAGATCGAGGAGTTCGCCTCGTTCCTCGTCGCCCACGGCTACAACCAGCAGAAGGTGCACGGCTTCTTCTCGCCGCTGGCGCGCGGCGTCGACGTGATCGACCACGCCCAGCACGCCCGCGAGTTCTACGCCTACGTGAACGCGAACGGACACCTGGTCAACGAGGGGATCGTGGCGTCGATGTCGCTGCTGCAGGAGCTGTCGACGGAGCTCGCCCACGAGTCGCAGCAGCTCCACCGCCTGCGCGCGCCGTTCGGCTCCTACGTCGGCTTCGCCCCGGCCATCGACGGCCTCGAGTACGTCGGCGTCCGCCTGATCGGCATGGTGTCGCTCAAAGGGCTGGAGAAGGTGGAGATCGGCGAGATCGTGCCGTTCGCGCCCGGCGAGGTCGAGGCCACGCCGCTCGAGGCGGGGGAGTCGCTGGTGATCGTGCTGCGCCAGGATCTCCACGCCCGCGAGGACGTGCCGGTGATCGCCGTCGAGCCCGAGGAGAAGACGACGGAGCGCGTCGTGCCGACGGAGATCGTGATCTGCGTCAAGTCCGCCGCCGACGCCGACGACGAGGTGCTGATCGGCGAGTGGGACCCCGTCAGCGATGACGTGCGCAACCCCCTGCGCATCCCCCACGGCGACTTCCAGCGCCTCTTCTCGCTGCGTGGCGGCATCTCCGCCGAGTCGCTCGCCGAGCGCCGCGACGACGTGCGCGAGACGTACCACAAGCTCTCCGACCGCACCCCCTCCCTCCCTCTACCATTTGGAGAGTTCCGGACGAGCGGCGACTACGAGGCCTTCGTGCTGGGGGCGGTGGTGGAGAAGCTGTAGCTCGACAGCGCCATCACGTTCGCGACGAACGCCCCCACCTGCAGCGCGCCGCGAAGCTTGCTCCACGACCAAAAGCCTTCCAGCGCCGCGCCCGCCTCGTCGTCGGACTTGCTCTCGCGCATCGACAGCATGATCGGCGCGGCCTTCGCCGTCACGATCAGTCCGCCGGCGGCGAGCACTGCCGCGGCGCCGGCGGCCACGCGCGCCGGGCGTGGCGCGCGCTCGCGATGCAGGACGTCGGCCGCGGCGGCGGAGAGAAGCAGACCGCCGAAGGCCTCGGTCGGATAAACGGCGAAGCCGTTCCGCAGGTCGGCCTCGCGGCTGTACTCCGCCCAGCGCTGTGCGCCGAGGCGCTTCCAGGCGGGCATCTGCACGAGAGCGCGGTCGGCGAAGCCGCCGGCGAGCACGCCGCCGAACAGCGCCGCGGCGGCGGACAGGCTGCGTCCGGCGGTCATGGGCCTCCGAGTTGCACACTCCGCTCCACGCCATGATCCGCAAACTGAAATCGGGCGAATACCGCCTCTACTCGCGCAAGAAGGATCCGAAAACCGGCAAGCGCCGCAACCTCGGCACGTTCAAGTCGCTCGCGGCGGCGCAAAAGCACGAGCGCGCCGTGCAGTATTTCAAGCGGCACTGACGCTCCCAGTTATCATCTTCTCGTGCGCGTCGACCATGAGAAGCGCGAGATCGTCTGCTCCGTCGGGGACCTCGTCTACGAATCGACCTACCGGCGCATCGGCGTCGAGCGCGGCGACAGCTTCCGGCGCATGTGGATCGGGCAGGACATCCACGCCCGCCGCGCCGAGCTCCGCGCCGCCACCGACGCCAACTACCGCGCCGAGGTCCACGTCGTCCATCGGGTCGAGCGGCGCGGATGGGCCGTCACCATCACCGGGCGCATCGACGGCCTCTCCGTCGATCCGGACAAGCAGCTCGTCTCCATCGAGGAAGTCAAGTCCATCCACTTCGAGCTCGAGCTCGAGGCCCTGCGCGGCTCCGACAAGCTGCGGCGCAACCTCCTGCAGCTCCTCGTCTACGCCTGGTTCCTTTCCCTGAAGCCGGAATTCGACGGATGGACCTTCGCCCCGCAGCTCGTCTTCATCGACCTCGTCAGCGGCGAGGCCGAGGTCGTCGACGCCGAGTTCAAGCCGGCCAGCGTCGAGAGCGCCATCGAGCGCGCCCTCGACAAGCTCCTCGACACCATCCAGGCCGAGCACGCCCTCCTCGCCGCGAAGCGCGCCTTCGCCGACAGCGTCGAGTTCCCGTACGAAAAACTGCGTCCCTACCAGCCGGAGATGATCGACGCCGTCACGCGCGCGGTGCGCAACCGCGAGGCCCTCCTCATCTCCGCGCCCACCGGCATCGGCAAGACCATCGCCGCGCTCTACCCCGCCGTGCGCGAGGCCCTGCGCCTCGGCAAGAAGCTCTTCTTCCTCACGTCAAAAACGTTGCAGCAGGACGCCGCCATCAGAGCACTGCAGATGTTCAACGACGGCTCCTTCCGCGTCCTGCGCGTCCGCGCCAAGCAGAAGATGTGCGCGCACACGGAGATGATCTGCCACGAGGACTTCTGCCCCTTCGCCGAGCGCTACTCCGAGAAAATGGACCGCAGCGGCCTCCTCTCGCGCATCGTCACCTCCATGTCGTACTACGACCCGGACATCACCTTCGAGCTGGCCAAGTCGACCGAGGTCTGCCCCTTCGAGGTCTCCCTCGAGCTCATCGAGCAGGCCGACGTCGTCGTCTGCGATTACAACTACATCTTCGATCCCTACGTCGGGCTGAAGGCGTACCAGCAGGAGAGCGACTACGGCGACTGCGTGCTCATCGTCGACGAAGCCCACAACCTCGTCGACCGCGGCCGCGGCTACTACTCGCCGGAGATCCACGAGAAGTCGTTCGAGACCATCCGCCAGCACCTGGCCGCGCGCAACTGCTGGATCGATGGATGGGAGGAAATGCTCGGGCAGCTCCGCGAGCACCTCCACGCCCTGGCCGAGGAGGTCGAGACCATCGGCCTCTGCGAGCCCGACCGCGACCTCTTCCTCGAGCAGCGCCTGGAGTGGGAGCGCATCGTCGTCAACTACATCGGCTGGAAGATCGAGAACCGCATCGTCGAGGAGGACGATCCGCTGATCGACTTCTACTTCAAGCTGGTGAAGCTGACGAACCTCCTGACCGAGGAAGGCGACGAGCTGGCGCACATCGTCGAGCGGACGCCCGAGGGCATCAAGCTCAAGGTCTTCTGCAAGGACCCCTCGCGTTTCCTCGGCAAGATCTTCGACTCCGCGCACGCCACCATCGCCATCTCCGCGACGCTCGAGCCCTTCGACTTCTACAAAAAACTCCTCGGCGTGCCACCGTCGCGCGCGGCCGAGCTGTCGCTGCCGTCGCCGTTCCCGCGCGCGAACCGGAAGATCGTCGTCGTCTCCGAGGTCGACACGACGTACAAGAACCGGGCGAGCCACTACGACCGCATCGCCGAGCACGTCGCCGACATCGCCGGCGCCAGCGATGGGAACTATCTTGCACTTTTCCCGAGCTACGCGTTCTTGCGGGAGGTCGCCGAGCGCATGCCGGCGCTGCACAAGAACATCGTCGTGCAGCGCAGCGACATGACCGACTACGAGCGCAACGCCATCCTCGACATCCTCCGCGACCGCCCCCGCCGCGGCAACCTGATCCTCGGCGTCTCCGGCGGCATGTACGCCGAGGGGATCGACTACCAGGGCGACATGCTCTCGGGCGTGATGGTCGTCGGCCCGGCCCTTCCCCAGGTCAGCTTCGAGCAGGAGCTGCTCAAGCGCTACTACGACGAGATGTACGGCGCCGGCTTCGAGTTCGCGTACCTGATTCCGGGCATGACCCGCGTCGTGCAGTCGGCGGGACGGGTGATCCGCAGCGAGACCGACGTCGGCGTGATCGCCCTGCTCTGCCGGCGCTTCACGCAGGAGTCGTACACGCGCTTTTTTCCCGCCGACTGGTACGAGGAGACGCCGCGCGAGCTGGTGTCGAAGAAGCCGGCCAGCGAGATCCGCGCATTTTTCGAGGCAAAATCGACGCCGCAATTGAGGTTGGTGTGAGAGCAGCGATCGCCGTCGTCCTTCTTGCCGCGTGCGCGTCCGCGCCGCCGCCGCCCCCGCCGCATTTCACCGCCGTCCCCGCCACCGTGCTCGACGCCATGTGCGCGCGGCTGCACGACGAAGGGATCGCCCGGGAGACGACGGTCGACCTCGTGCGCACGACGCGGCCGCTGGTGACGCGGCTGTCGCTGCAAGCGCTTGGGGACGCGTTGTTCTCCGGCGGCCACATCGATCAGCGCTTGGTCGCCGAGGCCTACGCGACGAACGAGACGCCGCTGCCGCTCGGCGAGGAAAAGGCCTCGTGCGCGTGGAATCCGATCGACGCGAAGGCGCGCCGCTCGCGCGACACGATGACGCTCGAGCTGTCGGCCCCGTTCCTCGCCCCCTTCGGCAAAGGCAGCCTCGGCATGCTGGGCCGCCTGGCCCTGGCCGGCGAGTCGGCCACGTGGTACTGGATCCCGCTGGCGAATCGCGACGGCGTCTGGGTCGTCGGGCGAACGATGCCGCTGGCGGCGCATGAATGAGGAGGAGCGCGTGAAAGAAGTGATCGTCCGCGGCGGCACATCGTTCAAGACGGAGATCTCCGCCGGCCCGTACACGTTCTACGCCGACGAGCCGGCCGAGGCCGGCGGAACCGAGGCCGGACCGACGCCGTACGACTTCCTCTCCGCCGCGCTCGGCGCCTGCACGTCGATGACGGTGCACGTCGTGGCCAAGCGCGAGAACATCCCCATCAAAGGCCTCGAGCTGACGATCACGAACGACCGCATGCACGCCCAGGACTGCGCCGACTGCACGAACAAGGCCGGCTACATCCACCGCTTCACGGTGAAGATGCGGATCGAGGGCGACCTCACTCCGCAGCAGACGCAGCGCATCGTCGACGTGGCCCGGCGCTGCCCGGTGCTCAAGACGCTGCAGTCGGAGATCAAGATCGACGAGACTCTGGTGGAGGCCGCATCATGACGACGCTGCTCGACGAAGCCCTGGAAGCGTGGACCGACGCGCGCAACGGCGTGATCGCGGAGCTGGAGAACATCCCCGCGGACCGCTTCGGCTACGCCGCGGCGGGGATGCGCAACGTCGGCGACCTGGCCCTGCACATCGCCGAGGTGGGACTGATGATGGTGGGCGAGCTGACGCGGAGCGACGGCGACTTCCGCCGCGCCTCGTACGACAAGCTCATCGCCGAGTACCGCGGCCCGATCGACGACGCCGGCGGCAAGCGCGCGATCATCGCCGCGATGAAGCGGACGCTGAAAGAGGGCGTGCGCGCCTTCCGCGAGGCCGGCGAGCTGCACCTGCTCGGCCCGATCCGCCGCTTCGACGGCCAATACGGGACGCGCTTCGCCTGGATGCAGCACGGCATCGCCCACGAGGAGTACCACCGCGGGCAACTGGCCATGTGCGCGCGCCTGATCGGGATCAAGCCGGCCCTGACGAAGTTGATCGAAGGGGGCTGACGCGCTACGGCGGCGTGAAGACCGTGACCTGCTGCGTGCCGTTGTCGGTGAGCGTGAGGAGTGCCCAGTAGCGGTCGTACGGCTGCGTATCGATGATCACGTCGAGGCGCTCGTGGCCGCGCAGCTCCGGCGTGACGAATAGATCGGGCACGCTGACGAGCGAGAAGGGATCGATGTCCGTCGGAAACCGGCGCTGGATCGTTCGCGCCTCCAGGACCTTTCCCGTCGCGGCATCGGCAATCGATATGGTGATCAGGCCCGCGCCGCTGTACAGGCGCAGCGCGGCGCGGCGGCCGCCGTCGTTGGCCACGGCGGGAAAAACAACCCGGCCGGTGCGCCTGTCGCGCTCGCGCACCGCGGCGATCGCCGCCGTCTGCCCTGTCGAGAGCTCGCGCACCACGATCGAATAATGCAGCGAGTCCGCATCCTGAATCGGCGGATAGAAGAACGTATAGGGATACTCCGCGCTGCCTCGGCCGGTGAGCCGGATGGTGCCGTTCGCGGCGATCCGCGTCACCGGCGCCGAGCAGGGATGCCAACTGCCGATGAAGGAGCAGTACTCCGGATCGATGGGCACGGCGTGGCCGGCGTCGTTATGGACCCAGATCTCCGTCGACCAGCGCGTGCCGTTCGCGCCGGGAAGCAGGTCGACCGCGATCGGGACGAGAACCTCCTCGGTCATTCCATACCCGAACCTCTCGATCGTCGAGTACGCCTGGCCGTCTTGCCGGACGGTGATGTCGACAAAACCGGGATCGTGCGGCGGGGCCAGGACCACCAGATCGTAGACGTTCACCACCTGGACGATCGTCCCCAGCACGTTGCCGAAGGACACCGACGACGGTGCGAAGAAATAGACGTCGCCGTTCGAAAGGAGATGAACGAGCTGCCAGCCGGCCGGCGAGATGCCGCGCGGTTCGGCGGTCAGCGATCGATAGGCGAAGAGGGGCGAGGCGATGAAAAGGAGGACGGCGGCAATGCGAAGGTGAGTCATCATCAATTCTATCGCACCGCCTCTCGCCCTAATTCGCGTGCTTCGCCAGCCGCCGGTCGAGCACGGCCTGCCACGTGCGCAGGTCGTCGCGGCGCTTGGCCAGCTCGCTCTCGATCGCGGCGATCTCCTGCGTGAGCTGACCGATGCGCTGGCGCTGCCGGGTCTGCTCCGTCTGTGCGCGCGCCAGCAGTTGCTCGCGATCGTTTGGCGGGATCTCCGCCGCCGTCGTCACGGCCTTCGCCCGCTGCTCCACGTTCGCCTGCACTTCCTCCGCGTTGCGCAGCTCGCCCTGCGCGCTGCGCAGGCGGCGCTCGAGCTCCGCGACCTGGCTGTCGCTGAGCTGGACGCGCTTCATCAGCAGGTCGAGATCCTGTACGTCCGACTGCCGGTCGAGCAGGGCCACGATCTGCTTCAGCGTCGCGTTCACCTGCGCGAGCTGCGCGGCCACCGGGTCGGACGGCGTCTGCTGCGCCGCGGCAACGGCGGGCAACAGCGCCAGCGAGACTGCCATGCAGATGGATCGCATGATCTCCTCCTTCGTCAGCGCCCCCACGTCTCCAGCCAGTACTCGAACATGATCACCGCCCACAGCGCCTTCCCGTTGTTCGCGCGCCCTTCGCGGTGCGCGGCCAGGAGCTCGGTGACGGTGCGCTCGTTCAGGAGCCCCTCGCGGCGGAGCTTCTCCGGCGCCAGCAGCCGGTCGGCCTCGGCGCGCAGGCCGTGATTGATCCAGCCGGCCACGGGCACGGAGAGGCCGCGCTTCCGCCGATACAAAACGTCCTTCGGCAGCCAGGCCTCGGCGGCCTTCTTCAGCACCCACTTCGTCGTCAGGCGGCGGACGCGGAGGTCTGGCGGCAGCGAGAGCGCGAACCGCGTTACGTCGCGGTCGAGGTACGGGGCGCGGGCCTCGACCGAGGAGAGCATCGTGGCCCGGTCGACCTTCACCAGGAGGTTGTCGCGCAGGTAGGAGCGGTAGTCGAGGAGCATCGCTCCGGCCAGGGCATCGCCCGGCGCGGCGGGCAACTCGGGGATATCCTGCACCGATTTGTAAATGTCCGTTAACAAACCCGTCCCGAACCACGACAGATGCCGCTCCACCCACGGCTTCTCGGCGTCGGCCACGAAGCGCTTCAGGAGGAACTCCAGCGTCACCTTCTTCGGCGAGGCGGGGACGCGCTGCACGGCCCGGCGGATGGCGGCGCGGGTGATGCCAGGGAGGGCGTCGTAGAGCGGCGCGACCTTGTGGCCGAGGTACGTCGGATAGCCGCCGAAGAGCTCGTCGGCGCCTTCGCCGCTCAGGATCACCTTCACGTACTTGCGCGCCTCGCGCGCCAGAAGATACGTCGGCAGGATGGCCGCGTCGGCGATCGGCTCGGCCACGCCGCCGACGACGCAGCGCAGCGCCTCGAGCAGCGTCTCCTCGTCGGTGCGCACCGGCACGTGGCGCGTGTGGATGCGCTTGGCCAGGATAGCCGCGTCGCCGCTCTCGTCGAACGAGGCCTCGGCGAACTTCGCGGAGAAGGTGTGCACCTTGTCGACGCCGATGAACTTCGCCGCCAGCGTGGCCAGGATCGACGAGTCCATCCCGCCGCTGATGAAGACGCCGACGGGGACGTCGGACATGACCTGCTTCTCCACGGCGCGCTCGATGAGCCGGCGCGTCTCGCGGACGGCCTCGCGCGCAGAGATCGGCTCGATCGCGAACGAGGCTGGGTCCCAGTAGCGCACCGTCTCCTCGCGCGACTCGGTGAAGAGCTTGTACGTGCCGGCCTCGACGCGCCGCACGTCGCGGAACATCGTGCGCGGCTCGGGGACGTAGCCGAGCTTGAGGTACTCGGCGACGGCGACGGGGTCGAGCTCGCGGCTGACCTCGGGATGGCGCAGGATGCACTGCAGTTCCGAGGCGAAGAGGATCTCGTGCCCGGCCCGCGCGTAGAAGAGCGGCTTCTCGCCGGCGCGGTCGCGCGCCAGCAGCAGCGTGCGCGAGCGGTGATCCCAGATGGCCAGGCCGAACATGCCGTCGAGCTCGCCCACGGCCGCGGGGCCGCGCTCGAGGTAGAGCGGAAGGATGGTCTCGACGTCGGAGCGCGATCTGTATGGATAATCGATATAGCGGGCGCGGATCTCCGGCGCGTTGTAGATCTCGCCGTTGCACTCCAGCCAGACCTGTGAGCCGGGCGCGGCGAAGGGCTGGTCGGCGCGCTCGTGGAGGTCGATGATGCGCAGCCGCTCCGTGCCGATGACGGCGTCGGCGTGCGTGAAGACGGCATGGCCGTCGGGCCCGCGGTGGCGCAGCGCCTCCCCCATCCAGTCGAGCACCTCGGGGTACCGCAGGGCCCCGCGCTCGGCGATCATGCCGTAGATTCCGCACATAGATTCAGGGGACAGAGGACAGGGGACGGGTCACAGGTGTTGCCTGTCCCCCGTCCCCTGTGCCCTGTCCCCTCGCCATTCTATAGACAGCGTAGTGCGCGCCCTCGGCGAGAACGCGCAAGCCGCGCGCGGCGAGCTTGGCGCGCGCGGCCTGGTCGCCCTCGCGGACGATGAAGACGGCGCGCTGGCCCAGGGCCGCGTCGAGGTACGACGGCCGCTGCAGCGTCGGCGAGCCGGCGAATCTGTCGTAGTGGCGGATGAGGTAGTTGCTCGTGAATTCCTCGGCGTCGGGCGTGATGACGACGATCGGCCGCCGGAGGTAGAACGCCATCGACCCGGTGAAGGCTTCGACGCCGACGACCTCGGCGTCCGCCGGGATGCGCGCCATCAGCGCCTTCGTCGAGCGCCGCGAGGCCAGCGCGTTCATCAGCGGATTCGCGCAGAGCGGCGTGGCCAGGATCGGCAGCGACAGGGCGGCGAAGGCGAGCCATCGGCGATTGGCGAAGGCGAAGGCGATGACGCCGCCGGCGATCGCGCAGAGGCCAAAGGAGATCGCGGTGGCGCTCGCGCCGGCGGCGAATTCGTCGCGCAGATGGGCGTAGCGCAGCGCGGCGATGCACGCGCCGCCGAGGAGGATCAGCACGGCCGCGGCGATGCGCGTGCCGCGGCGCGCCTCGCACCAGACGCGCGCCACGAGCAGCGCCACGGCCGGGACGAGCGGCAGGATGTACTGCGGGCGCTTCGACTGCGAGAGCGAGAAGAAGAGGAAGGGGATGGCGATCCAGAGCAGGAGGTAGGCGACGCCGCGGTCGCGGCGGTCGAGTTTCTGGCCGAGGAGGACGAAGGTCCACGGTAGCGCGCCGCCGAGGAGATACGGGACGAAGTACCACGGCGGACCGGTGCGCTTGAGCGCGCCGGTGGTGAGGCGCTGCGTGGTCTCGACGACGAGAACGTAGTTGAGGAAATCGGGGACCTGCCGTAAGATCAGCACGACCCACGGCGCGATGACGGCGACGAAGAGGACGATGCCGAGGAGCGGGAAGATCGCGCCTACTTTTTTTCGCGCAATGGCGTACGGGATGGCGACGAGCAACGGCAGCGCGATCGCCACGGGGCCTTTGGTGATCACGCCGAGGCCGATGGCGAGCCAGGCGACGAGAGCGGCGGCGCGGCCGCCGCACTCCACAGCCAGATAGAACCCCATCATCGCCACGGTGATGAAAAACGCCAGCGCGCTGTCGAAGATCACCGTCCGCGAGAACGCCACCGACAGCGGTGACGCCAGCGCGGCGATGAAGGCGAGCCAGGCCTCGGCCTCGCCCCACAGCCGCCGCGCGAACCACCACGCCGCCGCGGCGGTGGCGATCGTGAAGAGCAGCGCCGGCAGCCGCGCCGCGGTCTCCGTCGGGCCGAGCACCTCCATCGCCGCGGCCTCGGCGGCGAAGTAGACGATCGGCTTGTCGAGGTACGGCAGGCCGTCGAGCCGGGGCATGACGTAGTCGTTCGTCAGGGCCATCTCGCGCCCCACCTCGGCGTTGCGTCCCTCGTCGGGGTCGAGCAGCGGGAAGCCGCCGAGGTGGATGGCGAGCGCGACGACGGCGACGATCGACCAGATCCGGAGCAAGCGCACGGCTGCGTAGAATACCCGCATCGTGCGCGTCGTCTCCCTCGTCCCGTCGCTCACGGAGACGCTCTTCGACCTCGGCGCAGGCGACGCGGTCGCCGGCATCACCGACTTCTGCATCTTCCCCGAGGGGCTGGCCCTGCCGCGCGTCGGCGGCACGAAGAACCCGCGCGTCGCCGAGATCCGCGCCCTGCGGCCCGACCTCGTCTACATGAACAGCGAGGAGAACCTGCGCCGGCACGCCGAGGAGATCGCGGCGTTCGCGCGCGTGCACGTGAGCGAGCCGAAGACGGTCGACGACGTCGCGGCGCTGATCGCGGCGCTGGCGGCGATGCACGCCAAGGATGCCGGCCCGCTCCTGCGCGAGCTCGAGGCCGCGCGCTTCACCGCCGCGCCGTTCACCTTCGCCGTGCCGATCTGGAAGTCGCCGTGGATGTGGTGCGGCGGCGACACGTACGTCTCCGCGCTCGTGGAGAGCATCGGCGGGCGCAACGTCCTGCGCGACCGCGAGCGCTATCCGTCGATGAGCGTGGCCGACGTCGTCGCGCTCGAGCCCGACATCGTCTTCCTCCCCGACGAGCCGTACGCCTTCACCGCGGACGACGCCGCGGCCATCGAAGGCCCGCGCGTCGTCGGCCCCTTCCCCGGCCATCTCTTCACCTGGCACGGATCGCGTACGATTCGAGGCCTGCGATTCCTGCGAAAGGTCATCCCTTGAAAAAACTCCTCCTCATCCTTTTCCTCGCCGTTCCCGCCTTCGCCATTTCTCCCGACCTCGTCGAGCTCGCCCAGAAAATCGAGCGCTTCCCGGCGCAGAAAGAGGGAAGCGACAGCGCGCGGCTCAAGGCCTTCTTCGATCTCTACTGGACCACGCGCATGCACTCCGAGCCAGACCTGGCCGTATACGTCGGCTATCAGGGACTGGAGGGGCAAGTGCCCGATTACTCGCGGGAGATGATCGCCTTCCAGCGCCGCCTGGTGCACATGGAGCTGGCCGCGCTGCAGTCGATCGACCGCGCCCATCTCACCGCCGCGGAGCAGTTGAATGACGACCTGTTGCGCCGGCGGCTGGAGATGGCCATCGAAGGCGAGCGGTTCGAGACCATCAACGATGCCCTCGTCGTCGATCAGATGAACGACGGCGTCCTCGGCGCGCTGATGCCGATCGGCTACATGCCGGCGCGCACGGCCGCCGATTACGAGAAGATGCTGGCCATCCTGCGCGGCTTCCCGCCCATCGTCGCGCAGAGCATGGCCCTGGCCGACGAGGGCCTGAAGCGCGGCATCACCCCGCCGCGCGTGACACTCTCCCACGTCGTCGAGCGCACGGTCGCCGACGTCACTGACGACCCGCTGAAGAGCGCCTTCCTCACGCCGTTCCAGCACATGCCCGACAGCATCCCCGCCGCGGAGCGGGAGCGGCTGCAGAGCGAAGCCGCGAAAATTTTTCGCGAGCAGGTGGCGCCGGCGCTGCGGCGATGGCACGACTACCTCGCCAACACGTACGTGCCGCAGGCCCGCCAGTCGATCGCCGTGAGCGACCTCCCCGACGGCAAGGCGCTGTACGCGTACCTCCTCCGCTTCTTCACCACGACGAACCTCACCCCCGAGGAGATCCATCAGCTCGGGTTGTCGGAGGTGAAGCGGATCCACGGCGAGATGGAGACGGTCATCGCCCAGACCGGCTTCAAAGGCAGCTTCCAGGAATTCCTCACCTACCTCCGTACGGATCCGCGATTCTTCTACGCCACCCCCGAGGAGCTCGTGGCCGGATACCGCGAGATCGCCAAGCGCATCGACCCGGAGCTGCCGAAGCTGTTCGGGCGCCTGCCGCGGCTTCCGTACGGCGTGAAGCCGATGGAGGGAGACGCGAAGACGGCGCCGTCGGCGCTGTACAGCAACGGCACGCTGGCCACCGGCCGCCCCGGCTGGATGCTGGTCAACACGTATGACCTCAAGGCCCGGCCGAAGTGGGGCATGGAGAGCCTGGTGGCGCACGAGGCCGTGCCCGGGCATCACCTGCAGTACTCGCTGGTCGAGGAGTTGACGGACCTGCCCGACTGGCGCCGTTGGGACGTCTACGCGGTCTTCTCCGAAGGTTGGGGCCTCTACGCCGAGAGCCTCGGCTACGAGCTCGGGCTGTACAAGGACCCCTACTCGAAGTTCGGCGCGCTGAACAACGAGATGTGGCGGGCCATCCGGCTCGTCGTCGACACCGGGCTGCAGACGAAGGGCTGGACGCGCCAGCAGGCCATCGACTACTGCCGCGCCAACTCCTCGAAGACGGAGCGCGAGATCGAGAACGAAGTCGACCGCTACATCGTGCAGCCCGGCTCTGTCCCCTGCTACAAGATCGGCGAGCTGAAAATCCGCGAGCTGCGCCGCTACGCGGAGAAGGAGCTCGGGACGAAGTTCGACGTCCGGGCCTTCCACGACCAGATCCTCGGCAGCGGGCAGTTGCCGCTGGACCTGCTGGAGAAAAAGATCAAGGCCTGGGTCAGCGCTTCTTCTTCGCCACGCTCTGCTTCAGACGGTCGAGGTTCATCGCCTCGGTGACCATGGCCCGCACGGTCTCGGAGACGTTCTTCTTCGTCTTCAGCCACTCGATCTGCTCCGGCGTGAGCCAGACGCTGACGCGCTCGGTCGTCCGCTTCATCATGCCTCCCCGCGTGTGGCGATCTGCCACGTGTTTCCCCAGCGGTCCGTGACCATGCAGCGGCGGTCGCCGTAGGGCGTCGGTCCCGGCGCCTCGATCGTCTCCGCGCCGGCGTCGACGGCGCGGCGGTACACGGCGTCGGCGTCGGCGACGTAGACGTAGAGGAACGCGGGCATCGGAGGGCGCACGCCGGCGTCGCTGATCATGATGACGGAGTCGCCGATCCAGATCTCCGAGGGCCGCTCGTCGAGGTAGTCGCCACGCGCGCCGAAGACGTCCTTCACGAAGGCGACGAGCTCCTTCGCCCCCTCGGCGACGATGCGCGGCGTGACGGTGTGCCACCCTTCCGGGACGTTCATCGGGAAAAGCGTACCAGCTTCGCGCACGCGGCGACGCCGCCGGCGAGCTCGATGAGGCGCGTGCCGACGACGACGGCGCAGAGGCCCGGCACCGCCAGCGCGGAGATGCCGATCTGGCGGCGCTCGCGCGCGAGGCGGATCCAGTCGAAGACGATGCGCCGTCCGGTGATGCCGACGAGGGCGAGCGCGCCGAGACGGCGGAAGACGCGCGTGCCGCGCAGCAGGGACTGCTCGTCGATGCGATAGACGGTCACGCCGTCGTAGCCGCGGTTGAAGTGCTTGCGGACGATCCCCATGCCGCCCGGGTATCCGTGAACGACGCGCGCCCGTGGCTCGTAGACGATCCGCGCGCCCGCGGCGCGGAGCTGGTGAACGAGAAAGTAGCAGCCGCCGTTGCGGCGGATCCGGGCGTCCAAACGGTGTTTCAGAAGAAGCTCGCGGCGGAACGCGACGTTGCTGAGGTTCACGCTGCTCGCAGTGCCGCCGTCCTGCTCAAGGACGAACGCAAGGTCAGGGACGGTGAACGTCCGGGCCATGAGCGAGCCGCCGCCGTAGCGCGTACGGCCGGCGACGGCGTCGACGCCGGGGCCAAGGCGCGCCAGCAGGAGCTCGAGCCAGTCGGGCGCGGGGACGCAGTCGCCGTCGACGAAGGCGACGATCTCTCCCGCGGCAGCCTCGGCGCCGGCGTTCTTCGCCGCGAAGTAGTTCGACTGGCCGGACGAGATGAGCTTCGCCCGCGGATAGCAGCGGCGCAGCTCGTCGGACGTGGCGGGATCGACGAGGTCGTCGACGACGATGAGGATCTCGTCCGGCGCGACGCTCTGCCGCGCCAGGCCGTCGAGCGCGGCGCGGAGGTCGCCGGCGAGGGAGCCGCTCGTGTCCTCGCGCACCGTGATCGTCTCGACGACGACGGAGACCGTCATGAAGACGATTTTAGCGTCAGCGGTACGCGGCCCGCGCTCGATTCGATTTCACTCGAAGTTGCTTGGATTTCTGTCGATCATGCAACAAGTTGGTGCACGATCGACGGCCGCGGCCTCGATCGCGGCACGTCGTCCATCAATTTCGGTGTCATCTGCATCGAATTCGACGCAATCCGCGCCGATCTCGCCACGCGTCGTGTCGATTTCGACAGCGGACGTGCCAATTTCGACAGGACCTCTGTCGATCTCGCAACAAGTTGTTGCACGATCGATAGCCGCCATTGCGCTGACGGACGAACTGGAGGGAAGGACGCGGGCCGGATTGCTCCGGCCCGCGCAGGTGGGTGAGAACTACGGGGTCTGGTTCGTGCCGGTGAACGAGGCAGCCGGGGTGCAGGTCACGCCCGCAGGGCACACGAGGACGCCACCGGACGGACCGATGAAGCCACCCGGAGTGCCAGTCAGCGGAGCGATGTTCGAGCAGCCGTTGCCGAGCCACGCCGCGTCGAAGTCGACCGAGTAACGGCCTTCCGCGAACATCGAGACGATGACCCAGTTCTGGCTCGGACGCGGGCTCGCCCCAGGGAAGGCGCGCGCGGTCGAGTACGTGGCCGAACCGCCGTTGTAGAGGTTCAGGAACATCCAGCCACCGACGTCAGCCGAGGTCGGCGGCAGCGGGAAGAACGCCGACGCGGTCGAGAGCGACTGCGTTTCGTTCGTTCCAACCTGGCCGGGCGCCGGCGAAATGATGCCGTTGCTCAGCACGGACGCGTTCTCGTGCTCGTCGAAGCGAACCACTTCGGCCATGGTGATGTTGCCGTTGGAGGCAAGACCAGCCGCCGAGCAGGCGCCGTTGCTGTAGCCTTCGCGCCAGATCTTGAAGTTGGTGTTGAACGCGCCCGTGCCGCCCTGAATGAAGCGGGCAGCCCAAGCGCTGGGCAGCGGCTGACGGCGATCGATCGTGCGCGGCACGATGCCGCCGGTGTAGCGGTCATAGAAGGTAAAGGGCAGGTTCGTGCCCGGAACCGAACCGGCAGGACCACCCTCGGGGACGGCGCGGATGTGCACCAGCGGGTTGCCGCCAGCGTAGTTACCGGTCGCCGGATTCGGGTTGATGTCCTGGTAGTCGCCGATCAGAACGTTGTCGAACAGGATCTGCGAGAAGTACACCGACTGATTGGGCAGCGAGGTGTTGCAGCTCGACATCACGTCGATCGTGGCGTAACCGATGGCGTTCGTGTGCGCGCTGCCGGCCTGCGCCGTGCAGGGGATCGCCGCGCCGGTGGCCTTGCCCGTCGTGAAGATGAGCTGGAGGTCGCGGAGCAGCGTGGCGTTGAACACGCCCGG
>Ga0075425_100000068_pt1 | contig 93863 bp, 87 predicted proteins | sample SoiMethybrSBSTD4_FD_75300 | JGI IMG/M metagenome (GOLD analysis project Ga0075425, IMG submission 75300) | Bulk soil microbial communities from a Populus tree surrounding site in Tennessee, USA - Soil MetaG P. TD hybrid SBSTD4 | ecosystem: Environmental > Terrestrial > Soil > Tree plantation...
CGATGGTCCCAGTTAAGGTGGTGAAAAGCAAAAAGAAAAGGCAGGCAAGAAACTGACGCATAAGAGCCTCCGCAATGGGGATACGCGTTCGCAAAGGGACCCGGGGGCACTGGAGACATACCGCGAAAAAGCGGCGTTCCAAACTGCGGTGGAGGTTAGTGCAGCTTTTGAGGAGAAAACAAGGATCTTGGGGTAAAGTTACGGTAAACTGGCTTTCCGCGGCGCCTTTCGAGCGCTTTTCCCACAAGGAGACGGAGGAGTACCAGCCGTGCTCCTCAAAACATAAGGCCGGTCGGCGCACGGCGGCGCGTCAGTAAGGGCTGCGGATGAGTCTAGGTCCTTATTCCCGCAAATTTGCGGGAACGCCTGACTTGCGGGCCTGTTCTTGCAAGTCTTCTACCTTCTGCTTGGCATCGTCCACAGCTTTCTGTTTGTCAGCAATGCGCTGTTTGTATTGCGCGTCTTCCTTATCCCAGGAGGCCTGGTTGCGCATGCGGTTGCCGGCGTCGGCGTACATGGCGGCGGCGCGCAGACGGTATTCGCGTTGCAGCACATCGAGCTCGCGGGTTAGGAGATCGACCTGATTTTTCTGATCCGCGATCTTCTGCTGCCACTCTTTACCTTGCTTCGCCTGCTCGTTGGCTTTGTCGGCCTCGTCCTTTGTGGCTTTTTCGTCCTTTTTTTCGTCGGTGGCGGCAGGCTTCTGCTGATCTTCCGCAGGCGCCTGGTCTTTGTGCTCTGTGGCGTCAGGTTCGGGCGCAGCTTGACCAACTACGCTGAGCTTATCCGTCGTGGGGAGATTGTCATTGTCGTAATGCTTTTCTCCGGTTGGCTTTTTATCCTTGCGGACGCTACGAGCGTAATCGCCCAGAGACTGCGATTGAGCGTTTGCCAGAGTCACGGCAGCCACGAAAAATCCCAACAACCACAACTGCGAAATGCGCTTCATAGATGCTCCATTGAGTGCTTAGTTGTTAGTGATCAGTGGCTAGTAAAATCGAATACTAGCCACTGATCACTAGCCACTAGCCACTGCTTTTCTTCCAACCAAGAATCCGCCGATCGTGCGGTCCAACTGCGCTGCTTCTTCGCCGATGTCGCCTGCTAACTGCCGGGCCAACCCGGGATCATTGCTGTCCGCGAGTTGGCGCGCGTATTCGGATATTGTTGCCAGCGAGTTCCGCAGTGCGAGCGCCATTTCCGCCGAAATTTCTCCACGCAGCTCCTGCTCACGACGGACCTCGGCGATCTCGGTGTGATTGTTAATCACACAGGCTGATCCGAGAATGTCGCCGGCCGGGCCCTGCATCGGACTCAAGGTGATGTCCAACAAACGCACTGCGCCAGCAGGAGTGAAATAGCGGGCCTCCAGGCGTCCGCACGGGACATTTTCGCGAAGGTAGCCAGTGAGGGTTTTTGTAACTTTTGATCCGGAATCGTCCCAGCCCAAACTTGCCTCGCGAAAGATCTCCGCAGTGCCCATTCCTGCCAAAGATGCGAAGCCCAAAATCTGTCTGGCGGCGGCATTCGCCTGCCGCACGATACCGTTCGGTGTGAAAAATATGACTCCGCAGGAGATGCTCGAGAGCACGGCTGCGCTGATGTTCTCGGAGGTTTTGGCGCGGCGCCGTTCCTCCTGATGCTGGGCCTGTAGTTCGTGCTTCTGCTGTTTCAATTGCTGGATCACAGCATGGACAGTCTGTAAGGGAAAGCTTTCAGAAGAAGAGTTGTCGCTGTCGACCAATACGTTCTTGGTGATGCTTCGGCGCATGCGCCGGATGAGAGCCAAGCCCATGACAAATGAGAATCCCGACGCCAGAGCTACCGCGATCATGCGCACGACGATGGGATTCGTGAGGAGCTTCACAGCAGCCCCCAGTACCAGCGGAAAAAGCGATCGCCGCAGAAGAGGGCGAGCATTGCCATGCTGCCCAGGAAAACGCCAAAGGGAATCTGGTAGCGGCGCAGAGCAATGCCGGCAGAGACCCAGGCTCGCCGTCCCGCCTGGGTCCCAGATTCGTGGTTACGGATCATGCGGCGTCGGGTGCGCTTGATCCAGATCGAAAGCACCGTGGATAAGCCGAAAATCGAGCCTGCGATGGAGCCGGTGAACAGGGTGAAGATGGTGAGCTTGGTACCGAGAAAAGCGCCGACCATGGCCATCAACTTCACGTCGCCGAAGCCCATGCCTTCGACCCCACGGGCACGCAGATAAATTGCGCCTGCCCCGTAGATAAATGCGGAACCTATGGCCACTCCGAGAAGCGAATCTAACAGGGACAGCCAGTGCCAGGAAATATTAGAGGCGGCGCGGTGCGAAACCAGAAGGGGCAGGAATCTGGAGGCCAGATCGTTCACGGGGACAAGAATGCTGAAAAGGATGCCCAGAACGAGGCCGGTCAAGGTCATTTTGTCTGGGAGGAGATGAGTTTCGGCATCGGTGAAGATGAGGCCCAGCAGCAGAAATCCGAAGACGCAGTATTTGAGGGCGGCTAGAGAGATGCCGAACTGCGCGTAACAGGCGAGGAACAGCGCCCCGGTCAGCAACTCCACGATCATGTAACGGGGCGAGATGCGGGCCTGGCAGTCACGGCAGCGGCCTCGCAGCAGGAGCCAGCTCAGTACTGGAATGTTGTCGTAAGGGCGAATTTGCTGGTCGCAGCTGGGGCAGGCAGAGCGGGGCAGAACAATGGATAAGCCTTGCGGCAGCCTATAGATACACACGTTCAGAAAGCTGCCGAAGGCCAGCCCAAACAGGAATATTCCGATGGCAAAAACAGGTTCCACCCTGCTCCTTTATCGCAGACACTCTGATTCGGAGCGATTATACGGCGGTTTCGGATGAGGTCTTTGGGTACTAAAGGCACTGTCCGCGGGGAGCGTTGCATGATCTTCTTCTGATTTGAGCCTGAGTCTGGTGAGTGTCATGCCTGCGGCACGCGACGAGTTTCATCCCGATACCCAGCGCTTACGCGCTGGGCTAATGAATGCCGCCGCTCCGCGGCTTTCTTGCAAATGCTTGTCGGCCGCACGCGACTGCACCATGGGGATCAAGACATGCAAAATCGGGGGAGTTCAACCTGCGCTTGCGTTGCGACGCTTCCAGCCATTCAGCCAGCGGGAGAAAAAGGGTTTTGATTGTGCGGTTAGGACGTCGTCGACTGTGGATAAGAAAGCATCGGGGGATTCCGACTTGGACACGAACTTGTCGATCGATCGGAGTTTCCGCTTCGGCAGTGGGCCGTAGGCTGACAGCAGGATAATCGGAACCTTGGATCTCACCTTCTTCATCTTGGCGGCGACGACGGCGCCGTTCATGTCAGGCATTTGATAGTCGAGAATTACTGCGTCTACATCCTGCGAGAGGAACAGCTTCAGGCCTTCTGATCCACCGGTCGCTTCCAGGACCTCGTAGCCGTTCTGTTCAAGGAGCATTTTGCGGCCAATGAGGCCGCTCCAGTGGTCGTCAATACAAAGGATTTTTTTCTGCCGTGCCATGATTCGTGCGGCCGTGGGGGCTGGCCAAGCGGACGAAGTGATGACTGAAATTCCTACCAGGGAAGCCTTTTGATGTTAACTGGCAGAAATCCAGGCCTTCAAATTACTAACGTACAGTCGGAGTAGCAGTTGAAGAGGTTACTAGCCCGGCGGGAGAGCCGCCGCTCACAACCGGAACAGTCGCTGAATTTTTCTGGTACCGCCAAGAACAGACCTCCGACAGGGTCCATGGACTACCAGTTCTCAGTTGTCAGTTCCCAAGTTGCTCAGGCGGGATGGGGTGAGCGGCTCAAGCAGGCTTTTTGTTGTTGTGTTTCAAATCGTAGGCGCGGCGCAAACGCTCATAGCGCTTAGCCAGCTCGTTCAGTTCGGCATCGGAGAGCTTTTCAATATCGATCATTTCATTATGAGCGCCGCGGAGAGCACGAATGACTTCATCGAGCTTCAAATGCAGGGCGCGGGCGTCGCGATTTTGTGTGTTCTGGATGAGGAACACCATAAGGAAAGTAATGATGGTTGTTGCAGTGTTTATTACCAGTTGCCAGGTATCGGAATAGTGATAGTGCGGCCCAATGAAACCCCACACGACTACGCTGGCCAGAGCCAGAAAGAATGCCCAGGCGGAACCTACCCACCCGGCGGCTCTGGCGGCGATTTTTCCAAACCATTTGCTGATGTCGTGGTTTTCGGATTTCATGAGTACTGCCTCCGTTTGTGTGCAGAGCTTAGATGCAAGTAGAGGATGGCTTCGGCGATCGTGGAAACGAGAGGCAATGCTAGGCGGTTTTCGCGGCCGGCCTAGAAAGCATTAACGGGAGCCTTTCGTGAAAGTGTGGAGCCCGTATCGTGGTCATGCTCCAGCTCGGGGAAGAATCGCTCGCCCCGCTGCACAGCGTCGATCGCAGTCAGTAGATCGCGCCGGGCGTCGCTCTTACAGAGAAATCCATGCGCTCCCAGGCGCCATGCCTCGTCAGCAACCTGGCGATGGGAGTGGACAGTGATGATGAGAATCTTGACGGCGGGATCGGAGGCAAGGATTTCGCGACCGGCATCAAGGCCGCTGATGTAGGGCATGCCAATATCCAGCAGGATCAGGTCGGGCTTTGATTTGCGCGCCTTTTTGATCACATCATGACCGTCCACGGCCTCGCCGCAGATTTCCAAGTCAGAACGGCTGGCAAGCAGGCTGCGCAGGCCGCGGCGGACCCACTCATAGTCATCAGCGATGAGAATTCGGAAAGGTCTCATTGGTTCACCAAGCCTGGTTCTTGGATGGCTGCTTCCTGCGGCGGCTCGGGCTGGTAGAGTGACTTTCAGAATCCCGCGTGCACTCGAAAGCGGGGCTTTGCCTAGAGGCGCCTTTTTTACTGTACGCCACAGCCCCCGATCATGGTGAATACAGCAAATCCTGTAGCCGTTTTGCGGGTAGAGCTTAAGAATCGCGCCTTTGTTTCATAGCCCAATGTCGCTACACTGTTCGCGCTATGAATACTCCCAATCAACCGAATATCAAGTTACTGAATACTGACGATTATCGAGAGAGCTACGCCAACAGCGTGCAGGTGCGGGTAAATGTGTGGGATTTTTTCCTGGTCTTTGGGACGCTTCAGCAACAGACGGAAACGCACGTGGAGATCCGCAATTTTCAAGGCATCTACCTCAGTCCGCAGCAGGCCAAAGCCTTGATGGCGATCCTGCAACAGAACGTGGCGGGTTATGAAGGCACGTTTGGGGAGATCAAGCTGGACCCGCGCATGATGGCACCTGGGCCGGTGCACTGAATGGCGGGGGAGCGGGATGTTTCATTTGGCGCTCCCTTTCTTGCCATTTGTGCGGCTTAAGCGGCAACTGCGATGCTTCCCTTTTATCAGGCATAGCCAAAAATCTTTAACCGCAAGGATCGCTAAGAACAGCCGCAAAGAGCGCCAAGACGACTGAGATTACGCACTAACCGGCGGGAGAATGAGCAAAATTCATTCCGTATGGCTGTTCGTCGTGCTTGTGGCGCTGCAGTTTCTGCTGCACGCTCCGCTGTTGCGCCTGCCCTACTTTTGGGACGAGGCGGGATATTACATTCCCGCAGCCCGCGACTTCTTATTAAGCGGCAGCCTCATCCCGTCCTCCACGCCTTCCAACGCTCACCCACCCTTGGTCATGGCTTACCTGGCGTTCTGGTGGAGACTCGTTGGATTTGCGCCGGAAGTAACGCGTGCGGGGATGCTGGTTGTATCGGCATTTTGTCTGTTCGGCGTATTTCGGCTAGCGCGGTCAGTGGCGAATGCGGAAGTGGCGACAGCGGCTACGGCTTTGGTTGCAGTCTATCCGGTCTTCTTTGCGCAGAGTTCGCTGGCGCATCTGGATATGGCAGCGGCGGGGCTGACTTTCTGGGGGCTGGAAGCTTATCTCCGAGAACGGCCGGTGAGGGCGGCGGTCTGGTTTGCGCTGGCGGCTCTCGCAAAGGAAACGGCGATCCTCACTCCAGTTGCGCTTATCGCAGGGGAGTCTCTGTCACCTGTGTTCGGGCGAGAGTTGCCACCTGCACGCGGCAGATTGGTGTTGCTCTTGCCTGTGCTTCCGCTAGCGGTATGGTATGGCTATCACTATGTCTGGACGGGAATTGTTTTCGGCAATGCCGAGTTCTTTCGTTACAACGTAGCGGCGACGTTGAATCCTTTGCGTGTGGTGCTGGCGCTGGCCATGCGGCTGTGGCAGACGTTTGGTTATATGCACCTCTATGTGCTCACGCTGGCTACGCTTTTCGCGATGTGGAAACCGCCGTTGTCGGTAGCTGGAATTGAACGTCCGCGGATCGCTGTGAACGTGCAGTCTGCATTCCTGGCGGTGACTCTTGCGTACATCGTATTCATGTCCAGCGTTGGTGGAGCAGTGCTGGCACGGTACATGCTTCCGGTGATCCCTTTGATGATAATTGTGTGGGTTTCCACGTTGCGGCGGCGTGTAGCGGCGTGGCGGTGGGTGATCGCAATTGTCGGACTCGCGTTTGTGGCCGCCTGGTTCGTGAATCCGCCGTACGGTTTTTCTCCGGAGGATAATCTCGCGTATCGCGACTACATTCTGCTTCACCAGAAAGCCGAGAAGTTTCTTGAGGCACGCTACCCGATGGCGCGGGTTTTGACGGCCTGGCCGGGGAGCGATGAGTTGAGCCGGCCATATCTTGGGTATGTGACCCGGCCGATGCGTGTGCTTCGGATTGAAAATTTCTCAGCCCAGCAGGTAATAGCTGCTGCAGATCTGCGGTCGCGCTTTGATTTAGCCCTGGTGTTCTCGACCAAATACGAACCGCCTCAGGTGCTTCTCGAACATTGGCATTTGTGGCTGGAGCTGAAAGAACGCTTCTTTGATTACCACGTCGACGTGCCACCATCGGTCGCAGCGCAGCTTCTCGGCGGCAAAGTTATCTACAGTGAAACACGGAAGGGGCAATGGGTCGCGGTAATCGAGATGGAGCGGATTCAAGAGGCGAATGCGGCATCCGCCTCCAACTCGATCGGCGCCATCTCGCGTTAATTCCTTGTACTACTTCGCGTGCAGTTGTCCGGCGATACAGTCTCCAGGGCCTACGCTCGTGAGTTCGATACTAACTGCTCTTTGTGGAATGGTGTGCCATTCCGCGACAAATCAAAGGGGCTTGGGGCCAAGTTTAAATTTCCGTTTGGGGCGAACTCTATGAAGCGCACGTTGATGAAACTCACCCTTGTGCTGTTGGCATTAGCGGCTCTCGCCGCAGTTGGGCCGGCCGAACAGCAATCACGCACTGTCCTGGGCAAGATAGACCACCAGGCACTGCTGGAGGCTGTCCCCGGCATACCGGCGACCACCGCCGAAGCAGGCAAACGGACCTACGGTCCAGACATCAAGGCGCGAGAGGAGCCTAACGCACTCGACTCTTTCTATGCTCCGTGCAAGAAGCAGGTGGCAGATGCGCGGAAGGTGATCAAGAAAGCGGTTGCGAACCGGGAGCGGAACCGGGAGGAGTTGGGGGAACGAACCAGGGCGCAGGCGGAAGCAAGTCCCATTGTGAACAGGATGGGTGGGATAGAAAAGATCAGCGAGATGTCAGAGGAAGAGCAGAAGCAGGCCGCCGCCCAGGCGGTTGGGAGCTATCAGCAGAGTCTCTCGGGCGCTCCCGGCAATACTCCAGCCGGCGGCGGCATGCAGGCCATGGTGGAACGGATGATGAACGATCCTGCCTACCAGGAGCGTTTCGAGAAGATGTCAAAGAAGGAGCAAGAAGCCGAACTGCAAAAGTACATGGGCAACGCACACGCGCCAGCGCCGCCGAGTGGCGAGACGGCCGCGGAGCGACAGGCGAAACAGGCGACTAAGGAAACCGCTGCGGCCATGGCCGGGCAGAACGAACTGGGCAACATCCTGCAGCGGATGAGAGCAGGCGACGCAGAGTTTGACAATAAGGACAAGGCGATTCTGGCTGCTCCGGGTGGACATGATCAGATCGCCAAGGAGATCGGCGACAGGATGCAGAAGCTCCCGGTTATCGGCCACGGCGAGGCTGGGAATATAGTCGATCCGATCAAACTGCAAGCGTTGGAGCGTGAGCGAGTCACGCGCGACCGCACCCGTGCCACCTGGGAACTGCAGCAGCGCGCCACGCTGTATACCCAACGCAAGCCCCAGTAGAAGGAAGTGGCGGCCAATTACCCCGCTTGGCTAAAGAAAAACCTGCGGCCTGTAAGTAGTCAAACCGCGCAAGTGCTGGACGACGCCACCGTTGAAATGGCAGTAGCGTGTGAAGAGCAGTTGATCGGATTGTCCGAAGACCTCGCCCAGTACACCGCAGAGGCAACCACGTACGCAGCACGAGTGGGCGTATCAGAAGAAGATGAGTGAGCGTTGATAAACGCAAGACATGAGACGTTTCGCCCTGTTCTGCTTTAAGTCTCATGCCTGCGACAATTCTCAATTGCCTACTTCTCCATTAAGTGGCATGAGTGTGTCTTGATCACAAGCCACACTTCGCGTCCCGGCTGTAGTTGAAGCGAATCGCGGGCGGCCAAGGTGAGATGCACTTCGAGTTCGATTCCGCAATTCACTTTGGCGACGACGATGACGTCGCGCTGGGCCAGAGAGATGACGCGGCCGGGAATTACGTTGCGAGCGCTTAGGCCGGCGGGTTCAATGCTCGCCAGCAATATGTCCCCGGCGCGAATGCCGACGCGAAGGGCTGAACCAACGTCTGCGCGAACCAGCGGAGTCTCGAGTTGCACATTGCTGCCGGCAATGAGGCAGGTCATGGTACCGCGATCTTCATGGATGGCGGTGACGCGGGCGTCGAAGATGTTCTCGAAGCCTGCCAGGACGGCGATCGTCTCCTGGCGCGGCGCCGTCATTACTTCGTGTGGTGTGCCCTGGGCGATCACCTTACCGTTCTGAAGCACAATGACGCGTTCGCCCAAGGCGAAGACTTCTTCACGGCTGTGAGTCACATAGAGGATCGGTATCTGGTGAGATTCATTCCAGGCGCGAAGATCGTCGACGATTTTTGATTTGATTGCCGCGTCCAAGGCGGCCAGAGGCTCATCCAGCAACAAAACCGCAGGCTCCGTCACCAAGGCGCGGGCGAGAGCGACTCTTTGGCGCTCTCCGCCGGAAATCTGGGAAGGCTTGCGGTCGCGAAGAGTCGCTACATGAAAAGACTGGAGAATCTGATGGCTGCGCTTTCGTTGCTCAGCGGCGGTAAGGGATGCCAGTCCGTACTGCACGTTCTCCTCGACACTAAGATGGGGGAACAGCGCCAGATCCTGGAAGACGTAACCGACCCTGCGATTTTGTGGAGGAATATGAATTCGTTTCTCATCATCAAACAGGAGTTGGTCTCGCAGGGCAATTCTGCCGGAATCGGGGGCGGTCAGTCCGGCGATGCAGTCGAGGATTGTGGTCTTCCCTGCCCCGGATGGACCAAACAGGATAGTTATCCCGGCTGGGGTTTCGAGATTGACATTTAATTCGAAAGAACGATTACCGGTTTGGAAACGCTTGCGTAGCAGCAATGCGAGGGCAGACCGAGCGGAGCGGGTGCGCTCTTCGAAAGTCACGTCCGGTTGCTTCGTTTCCACTCTCATTTGAACGGCCACACGGCCCACACCTTGCGATTGAGCGCATACACCAGTGACAGGATGGTGAAGGAAATTGCCAGCAGCAGGAGTGCCGTCGCGTTCGCACCGGCGTAGTTGAAGGCTTGTACCTTGTCGTAGATGTCGATTGAGACTGTCCTGGTCACGCCGGGTATGTTACCGCCCACCATCAGCACTACGCCGAATTCACCCATGGTGTGCGCGAAGCTCAGCGCGATACCGGTAACGAGGCCGGGAATTGAGAGAGGCAGGATTATTTCGAAAACAGTTCGCAGCTTCGATGCACCGAGTGTTGCGGACGCTGCGAGCAAGCGCTGATCCACCGCTGCGAACGAGGCGGCGAAGGGCTGGACGGCAAACGGCAGGCTGTAAATGATCGATCCGATCACGAGACCTTCGAAGGTAAAGGCGAGGGTGTGGCCGGTCAGGGATTGCCACCAGCGGCCGAGCGGGCTGCGCGGGCCTAGCGCTATCAGAATGTAGAAGCCGAGAACTGTCGGCGGCAGCACAATGGGAAGGGCAACCACTGCCTCGGCGATGAATTTCCAACGCCAGCGCGAGTATGTGATCCAGTAAGCGATCGGCAATCCGCACAGTGCAAGGATGGCTGCGACCAGCACAGCGAGTCGAATTGTCAGCCAGAATGATTGCCAGTCCATCACGCACCTGCTATCGCACGACAACGGCTAAGTCAAAAATACAACTCAGATTTCGGTTGCCCGGAAGCTCTACTCATTGGCGCGACACCACAGCGTAAACTTTTGTAAATACGGGATTAATCCCGCATCTCGGGCGCAGGATGTACCATCAATCATGCTAGGACCGGGGCAGTGCGAGGGCGTCCAACTTCTAAACATTGCACCCGAAAAACGAGCTTCATCATAGCAAGTTCGCCGGCAACTGCAGTAATTGGAAAGAGGATTCGACGTGAACTTACTGAAACGGCATTGGCTTGTCGCGGGGCTGGTCATCGTGGCGGTTGCCATATTCGCTGCCTTTCAATTCAAGGGCAACGACAAGACCCAGTACATGCTGGCCAATGTCGACCGTGGCGACATCCACGAGGTGGTTGAGGCGACGGGGACTATCAATGCGGTGACGACGGTTCAGGTTGGGTCGCAGGTGTCGGGCACGATTGCGCGTCTGTATGCGGATTTCAACTCGCGGGTGAAGAGCGGCCAAGTCATCGCCCAAATTGATCCGGCGTTATTTCAGGGAGCGCTGCTTCAGGCCAAGGCCGATCTGGCAAACGCAAAAGCCAATTTGACGGCGGCTCAGGCGAATCTGGAAAAGGCCAAAGCTTCGGCGGCGCAGACGCGGGCGGACTATGAACGTAACCTGGGTCTGTCCAAGGAAGGGGTGATCAGCCAGCAACAACTTGATTTGTCCAAGGCGAACGCCGATACCAATGCGGCGTCAGTTTCGGCGGCACAGGCGGCGGTGATTCAGGCAGCGGCCCAGGAACAGCAGAAAGAGGCTGCGGTTACTGTGGCGCAGACCAACCTGAACTATACGACAATCCACGCGCCGATTGACGGCACCGTTGTGGCTCGCAATGTAGACGTGGGGCAGACTGTGGCGGCTTCGCTGCAGGCGCCGACGCTGTTCACGATCGCGCAGGACCTTACGAAGATGCAGGTGTATGCCGCGACGGATGAATCCGACGTAGGCATGATTCACACGGACCAGACGGTCACTTTCAAAGTTGACGCGTTTCCGAAAGACACGTTTACAGGGCGAGTTTCGCAGGTGCGATTAAACGCGACTACGGTGCAGAACGTGGTGACGTACAGCACCATCATTGATTTCGATAATCCGGAGCTGAAACTTTTCCCCGGGATGACGGCTTATGTGACGATTCCGGTTGCCAACGCGCAGAGCGTGCTGCGCTTACCCAATGGCGCGTTGCGATACAAGCCCGACCTGCCTGGGGAACAGGTGCGGGGGTTGTATCAGAAATACGGATTGTTCTCGGGCCAGCCGCAGGCGCAAGCGGCCGGTCGGGGTGCGGGACAGGGCGGTGGAAATGGGCACAAGCAGTGGCGGGGTCGCGGCGAAGGCACGCCTGGCGGCGGCCCAGAAGGCGGACAGGCGCAACCGCAACGTAGTCAGCGGCAGGATGTGTCGGTTGTGTGGAAGCTGCGGCCGGATAAGACCCTGGAGCCGGTGAGGATTCGAACCGGAATCACTGACCACACCGTGACGGAAGTCTCACAGGTGATGAACGGGCAGCTGAATGAAGGGGATCAGCTAATCACGGGGGCGACGACGCCTTCGGCGGCAGGCACGCGACCGCCGGGGCTGGGTGGGGCGCAGCCGCCGCGTAGATAGGGTTTGTGCACTGCGGTCGTCTGAATTTCCAACCCCAGAGGACACAGAGTAAGAGTGAAAGATGGCGACTATTTCCCAAACCGTATTGAGCTCTGCAAACACGACGAGTGTTGGCACGCTCATCCAGATCGAGGACGTCCACAAGTACTACGATCTGGGTGAGACTCGCGTGCATGCGCTACGTGGCGTGAGCGCGCACATTGAGCGGGGAGAGTTTGCCGCGATCATGGGGGCGAGCGGCAGTGGAAAGTCGACCTTCATGAATATTCTGGGCTGCCTGGATAAGCCAACCAGCGGACGATATTTGTTGGAAGGTGTTGAGGTGTCACTGCTCGGCAAGAAAGAGCTGGCTGTCATCAGGAATCGCAAGATTGGTTTTGTGTTTCAGGGATTCAACCTGCTTTCACGGACGACGGCGCAGGAGAATGTCGAGCTGCCCACGCTGTACGCCAAGATCACAAAGGAAGAAGGACAGAAGAGAGCCCGCGAGGCGCTGGAGCTGGTGGGGCTTGGCGACCGTACGCAGCACTTCCCCTCCCAGCTTTCGGGTGGACAACAGCAGCGCGTCGCGATTGCGCGTGCGTTGGTGAATCGACCCTCGATTTTGTTGGCGGATGAGCCGACTGGAAACCTGGATAGCCGGACATCGGTCGAAATCATGGACGTGTTTCAAAAACTCAACGCTGACGGACTCACGATCGTGCTGGTCACTCACGAGACGGATATAGCTCAGTTTGCCAAGCGGCGTATTCAGTTTCGCGATGGAAAGATTCGTCGGGATGAGATGGTTGAGAACCGGCCGGTGGCGAGAGAAGTGCTTGCAAGCATGCCCACTTTGGAGGACTAAGTAATGTTCATTCATCACAGACCTCGAGTTTCAGCTCTGCTAGCATCCGCGCCCGGGAGGTCTGTTATGGATATTCAAGAGGCATTGAAAATCATGCGGGCACTGGCAAATGGAGCGAATCCGGAAACGGGCGAACAGTTGGAGGCGGACTCGATCTCGAGGAAGCCGGGCATTGTGAAAGCGCTGAACAAGTCAATGGGGGCGCTGGTGGCAGCGGAGCCTGAGGAGCGTGAGCGGATTTCGGCCGAAGAATGCCTTTCGCACCTGGACTGGGGCGGAGGATGCGCAGGTTTTCGAGGCGGTTCGCAAGGGGATTCCGGCTTGCTGAGATTGCAAAAGCGCACAATTGAACAGTGGCGTCTATTGTGGTTCGGCTGGTAAAGCTGGGAAAGATAGGGGCCCAGCCGGCCTCGCCAAAGGCGGCTTAGCGTTTTCATGGATCTGGTTGCGATAATTCGAATTGCGATGCGGGCATTGGCGCGAAATAAGCTGCGCTCCTCGCTCACCATGCTCGGCATCATCATCGGGGTGGGCGCGGTGATCGCCATGGTGAGCGTGGGACAGGGCGCGCAACAGCAGGCACAACAGCAGATCGCGGCAATGGGCTCGAATGTGTTGTTTGTCTCCTCCGGGACGGTAAACCGTGGGGGCATGCGCATGGGATGGGGCGCCACGAAGACGCTTGTCTACGATGACATGGTTGCCATACTACGCGAATGCCCTCTGGTGAAGCAGGCTGCCCCGGGGAGCCAGGCGGCGGCCCAGGTGGTCTTTGGGAATGACAACTGGGCCACGAATATTAACGGCACCGAGCCGCAGTACTTTGACATTCGCAATTGGTCGTTTGCGGAGGGCTCGTCCTTCACTCAGGATGACGTCAACACGGGCGCTAATGTCGCCGTGGTGGGTGAGACCGTACGGAAGAACCTGTTCAGCGCGAGCGATCCTGTCGGACAAACGATACGCATCAATAAACTTCCTTTCAAAGTTGTAGGACTGCTCACGCCCAAGGGAACGTCGGCCGCCATGGGGCAGGATCAGGATGACATCATCCTGATTCCGATCACTACTCTGCAGAAGAAGATTACGGGACAGGACTGGCTGCGGTGGATTATGGTTTCGGCGGTGTCGCGCGAAGCCAGTTATCCGGCGCAGCAGCAGATCACGGGCTTGCTGCGTGACCGGCATCGCATTCGCCCGGGGCAGGATGACGATTTCTTTGTGCGCAATCTGGCCGATATTGCGGACCTCGCCGACCAGCAGGCGAAGCTGTTTACCGTGCTTCTTGCGTCGATTGCCAGTATTTCGCTGATTGTGGGCGGAATCGGCATCATGAACATCATGCTCGTCTCGGTGACGGAGCGGACCAGGGAGATTGGCATCCGCATGGCCATCGGCGCAACCGAGGGAGACGTGCAGCAGCAGTTTCTCATTGAGGCTGTAGTGCTAAGCCTCGTGGGCGGCGCGGTTGGAATTATTTCTGGAATGGCGACCTCTTACATTATTACGCAGACTTTGGACTGGCCAGTGCTGGTGTCGCCGATGGCAATCGTCGCCGCTGTGGTCTTCTCTATGGCGGTTGGGATTTTCTTCGGGTTCTATCCGGCGAGGAAGGCAGCGCGTCTGGATCCGATTGAAGCCCTGAGGTACGAGTAGGAGCGTTTGGAGCAGATATATTTGTCTAGCACCTGTGCCGTCCCTATCGGGACTCTGTCGCTTCACGTTCGTCCCCGGCACAGCCGTGCTGGGCTTTCACATGCCGCCACTGCGGGTCGGCTTGTATCTTGTCCATTTTTTTCTTGACCATCGGGTGTGACCGAGACTCGGGCGCACTCACTGGCCGAGCTGGACACTCTTCGCAGCGCTAGCTGCTCAACCAACTTTCGTGTACGCACGCCCCTGGCTTCTGATGCCACCCGATTCGGAGGCCAGGATTATGGATGGGTCTCAGGCCGGGCGACTGCAGTTGCGGTTGATCCGGCTGATCCCACCGGGAATATACGGTTTATGCCGGAGTAGCTTACGGTGGAATCTGGAAATCAACGAACGCTGGGCCATTCGAGCCCGAGTCCCGGCGATGTCGCTTGGCCCCCCACGATTGATGATCAGGCGACGTTAGCGGTCGGGTCGATCGCAGTTCAGCCGGGCAACAACGATCCATTTTGAAAAGCCTTATTTTGGTCGGCACCGGAGAAACGAACGGCGCTGGCGATTCGTACTACGGTCTGGGCATCTTGCGCTCGGCCGATGGCTGTTGTCACGTTTGATTTTTCATCGAGTAACAGCACTGGACCTCAGACGATCCAGGCGGGAGAATTGCCGCTACAACATGCATGTAGAACCAATAGCCAACCGCGATACCATCCCCAACAAAGTCACGTTTTCCTGCGCGGGACTGCCGGCGCTCAGCTCGTACTCGTTCACTCCCGCCCAAAGTGGTATCGGGCACCGCCGCGACCGATGTAGTCCTGATAGTGTCGACTACTGTCTCGTCTCAGTTTACCGAGTTGAAGCATGCCTCGTGTTGAATGTGGCCGCGAGGAGCCCTGCCTGCGTTATCCTGCTTAGCCAAGTAAGCAGCAACCCTGAAATCACCCAATGGCGGCGGCGAAACTCGACATCGTCATCATCGGGGCCGGTATTGTCGGTCTCTCGACGGCCCTGCGTCTCACGTGCAAGTGGCCACAGCTGAGGGTCGGCGTTCTGGAGAAGGAAGACGACATTGCGCAACACCAGAGCGGCCACAACAGCGGGGTGATTCATTCCGGGGTTTACTACAAGCCAGGATCCCTGAAAGCGAAGCTGTGTGTGGAAGGCGCGGCCGCGATGGTGGAGTTCTGCCGGGAACACAATCTGCCGCTGCAGGTTTGCGGAAAGGTGATTGCCGCAACCACACACGACGAGATCCCGCGCCTGCGAGCACTATTCGAGCGCGGACAAACGAACGGCGTTTCGGGACTCAAGCTGCTCAATCGCGAGCAACTGCGGGAAATTGAACCGCATTGCGGGGGCATCGAGGCACTGTACGTTCCCGGCACTGCCATCACAGATTATGCGGCGGTGTGCCGGAAATATGCGGAGATCATCGCGACTCTCGGCGGAGTCATCCGCACTGCCACGGAGGTGAAAACCGTTCAGCTGGGAGCGACAGAAACGACAGTTGAAACTTCCAAGGGAGTATTCCAATGCGGTTATGTAATCAACTGCGCCGGATTGCACAGTGACCGCGTGAGCCGACTGAGCAAGCAGAAACCTGCAATAATGATCGTTCCTTTTCGTGGCGAATATTATGACCTGATTCCCGAAAGGCAACATCTTGTGCGCGCCCTGATTTATCCCGTACCGGATCCGCAATTCCCTTTTTTGGGAGTGCACTTCACGCGAAGGGTCCACGGCGGCGTAGACGCCGGCCCGAACGCCGTGCTGGCACTGAAGCGTGAGGGCTATCGGCCCAGCGACTTCAATGCACGGGATCTGGGCGAGACCCTCGCCTATCCTGGTTTTTGGCGTATGGCCAAGAAATATTGGCGGTATGGAGCGAGCGAATATTATCGATCATTCCGTAAACAGCAATTCGTTGCCTCGTTGCAGCGGCTCGTGCCCGACGTCCAACCTGATGACTTGGTTCCGGGCGGCTCTGGAGTGCGAGCACAGGCCCTTCGGCCAGACGGATCGCTGCTGGATGATTTCGAATTTGTCCAAACTGACCGCATGCTGCACGTGTGGAATGTGCCGTCGCCGGCAGCCACCGCGTCACTGCCGCTTGGGGAAATGATCGCGCAAATGGCCGCGCGTGCCATGGACCTTCAACCTGAGTAAATAGAGACTGGATAAAGAGGAAAAGAAAAATGGATTCTTCCGGCAAGCGGGTGGCCGTCTTGGGTGCGGGCAAAATGGGTGGAATTCTGCTCAAAGCATTACTGGAAAAGAAACTGCTCACGCCGGCTTTGACAGTTGCTACCGTGCAACATGCAGAACGCGCTGCCGCACTGCAGGAAAGACTCGGTGTGCGTGTGATTACCGACAATGCTGCTGCGGTCCGGGATACCGGCATCGTCTTTGTCTGCGTGAAGCCCCAGGTAGTGAAGGACGTCATGGAGCAGATTCGCTCCGTCGTTTCCCAGGACCAGCTGATCATCTCGGTAGCTGCATCCGTTCCCACCGATCACATCGACAAGGCGCTCGGGCACGAAGTGCCGGTGATCCGCGCCATGCCAAATACTCCGTGCGCCCTGGGACACGGCATGACTGCGCTGTGCAAAGGCAGATACGCGAATGCAGCCCACGTAGAGACCGCGTGCGCGCTGTTCAGTACTGTAGGAAAAACTGTCGTCGTTGACGAGAAGCACATGGACGCGGTAACCGGGCTTTCCGCCAGCGGCCCGGCCTATATTTACATCATTCTCGAGTCCCTGGCCGAGGCCGGCGTGAAGGTCGGGCTCCCGCGCGATGTGGCTACACTGCTTGCGGCTCAGACGACGCTGGGAGCGGCCAGCGTAGTACTGGAAACCGGCGATCATCCCGCGCTGCTGAAAGATGCAGTAACAACTCCGGCTGGGTGCACCATCGATGGAATTATGGAGCTTGAGGAAGGAAAGCTGCGCGTTACTCTCATCAAGGCGGTGGTGAAAGCGGCGCAGCGCGCGAAGGAATTGGCGTACAGCTAAGGGCTGGTCATTGGTCCCGCGTAAACTGCGTCCGCCGCGAACTGCGTCGCCATCCAGTGCTCTGACTTGGCGCAAAAAAGCTTTCACCCGCAAAGGGCGCCAAGAAAACGCAAAGGACGCAAAGCTGCTGAGATTCGCGGGATTAGTTGTTGTTTTGTGGAAGGGTGAAGTTGATCGTGATCGTCGTCTCGAAGTCAACCGGCGTGCCATTCACAAGATATGGCTTGTAATGCCATTGCTGGACAGCTTCGATTGCGGCGCCCCTCAGGCGCGGGTCTCCGCTGAGCGGGTTCAACCCACGAACTGTGCCGTCGGCTCCCACTACCGCGTCCAGCAGAACGGAGCCTTGGATGCTCCGCTGCTTGGCTTCGTCCGGGTATTGCGGCTCGACCCGCTGAAGGAGATATGTACTCGCAACATCCGGCGAAAGCAAGACCGGCTTTGAGTTGCCTTCGCTGCTACGTGCTCCAGCACCGGCGGGTATGCTTGCCGACTCGGTTTTCGTTCCTTTGGATTTTCCGGGGAGCATCTGGAAAATGACTTTGCCATTTTGCGAAACGACCAGCCCACCGGGCGGTATCACGCCCATTTCGTCGGACTTCTTCGCAGCAGCCTCGGGTAATTTAGACTTGGATGGTTTGATGGTTTTTGCGCTGACTTCCTTCTTCTCCGGCTTTGAAGCAACCGGGGCCGGGGCCACATTATTGGGCGCCGTCTCCTGAGATGGGTTCTCCTGCACCTGTTCCGGTTCAGCTTTAGTTTTCGCGGTGCTCAGCGCCATTTCCCAGCCTGCGCGCCCTACCATCCAACCGAGCAACAGGGCCAATCCAATGACCACAACGGTGAGCATTGCCGTCCAATAATCACGGCCACGAACTCGTGTCTTTTTGTGTTGGGACGGCTCTGGAGCGAGGCTGATGCGCAAGTCCGGAGCGCTGTCGTGTTTTGTGTCATTCACAAAATGCAACCCCGGAGACGAATCTGCTTCCGATTCCATCGAGTAATCCGACGCTTCAGAGGCCTGGTGAATATTCTGCACGATCTTGCGGCAAAGAGCCTGTAAGGTCTGTACCTCCATGTCACCAAAGGCATGAGGGCGGGGCGAGAAAACTTCAAAAACACCTAGCAGTTCCACTCCATCCAATATGGGAAGGACCAGCATGGAGCGGATATCCAAGAGCCTGCAACTGGCGGCGTCCACACGAGAATCGGTTTCGCTGTCATCGCAGCGCTGCACTTGTTTGCTTTGGACACAAACGCCGCACAAGCCCGAACGGGTGTTCAAACGCACCCCTAGATCTGGGGCATTGTCCCCTACCGTGGCGCGGCAAATCATCTCATCTCCGCGCACCAAAGCGACCGCTGCACCGGTGGAGAGCGTCGCTAAACGAGCCTGTTCAACGATGTCATTCAGCAACAGGTCCAGAGCCAGGTCAGCTGAAGCATCACCACCGCCGTGCGACGCCAATGTCGCCGCTAGTTCGGCGAGATAACCTCCACGATCATCTTCGGTCCATTCCGGCTCGGTCTTTTTGGTTGGAGTGGAATCTTCCTCCGGACGAGAGTCGCCATTGGGATCGGGAATGTACATTGGCTGATGAGCCATTATATGAACCTGGTGTTGAATGCCCTGGTGTTTCCAAAAAAGGCAAACGACGACTCTTCTGCCATCGAGGGGAGTTTAGCGGAGTTTCCCGCGAAATAATCAACTTGTCAACAGAAATGCAGGCACTTAACTTGTTGGGGAACAATGACGTCGATCAGAAGATCCCGGGGTTTTTCCTGCTGATTATGGCTCTAAGTTACTGATCTGCTTGCGTTAGTTGCACAAGGCTGTCAAGTAGCAAGAAAGCCCAGTATACACTGCAGCACAGCTTTAGCCGCGATAAATGAGGCAAATTTGAACTCCCCGCGATACCTGAGTTCCGCACCGTCGCGCGCTGATCAATGGCATGCGGTCATGGCCAGCTTTCTCGGTTGGACGCTTGATGCCTTTGATTTCTTTGTTCTGGTCTTTCTGATTGACACGCTGGCAGTACAGTTCCACGTGTCAAAGGGCGCAATTGTGGAGACGTTCTTCTACACGCTGGTGATGCGTCCTGTGGGGGCACTTCTGTTCGGACTGCTAGCCGACCGCTACGGCCGGCGGAAGCCGCTGATGTTGAACGTCGTTTTCTTTTCAGTAATCGAATTGCTCTGCGGCTTCGCCTGGAACTATCGCGTGTTCCTGATTCTGCGGACAATCTACGGAATCGGCATGGGCGGGGAGTGGGGCGTCGGAGCCTCACTGGCCATGGAGAGTGCTCCACGCAAATGGCGGGGGTTGCTTTCCGGAATCGTGCAGTGTGGGTACTCGATTGGCTATCTTCTGGCGGCTGTGGCAGCCCGGTTCATTTTGCCGTATTGGGGATGGCGCGCCATGTTCTGGATCGGCGGCGTGCCCGCCCTGCTGGCATTTTACATCCGTTTGCGGGTGCGCGAATCCGCAGCGTGGAAACAACACCGAATGCCTGGATTTGCTGCGATCGTGAGGACAGCGAGTGGTCACTGGAAGACTTTTTTATATCTGATCGTGCTCATGACGCTGATGATGTTTCTCTCGCACGGGACACAGGATCTGTACCCCGATTTTCTGAAGACATCTCACGGAGTCAGCCTTTCGTGGGTTTCATACATTGCCATCCTTTACAACATTGGCGCGGTGCTTGGCGCAATCGCCTTCGGCCATCTTTCCGAACGCATCGGGCGGCGGCGGGCCTTTATTGCCGCGCTCGTGCTTGCGCTGATGATGATCCCACCCTGGGTATTCAGTAATTCTCTGGCTTTGCTTGCAGCAGGCGCATTTCTGCTCCAGGCTGGTGTGCAAGGGGCATGGGGAATCATTCCGGCACACCTCAATGAACTCTCGCCGGATGCAGTGCGAGGGCTGGTGCCGGGGCTCGCGTATCAGCTGGGCATATTGTTCGCCGCACGCACGAACTCGATTGAGTATGCATTGAGCCATCGACTCGGGTATGCGTGGGCATTGGGTGTCTTCGAGACGATAAACATCGCACTATTGATCATTGTTGTGGCTCTCGGCCCGGAGAAGAAGGGAAAAAGTTTTGTGCGAGAGACGGTGCAGGTCGCTGGGACCTAGTGCCTGCCACGGAGTCTGTGACATCGTCACCGCGACTGGTGATACCTGGACGGTGACGCCTTTGAGCCTGAACATTGTTGCTGGGCAAACCTGCTGATACATTAATCCTTCTAACGGGAATGCTGATTTTCGGCAGGAGCACGAGATGCATATAGCGGTGGTGGGATCAGGATACGTTGGGCTGGTGGCTGGCGCATGCTTTGCAGACCTGGGACACAGCGTCATCCTGGTGGACAACGATGAGGAGAAATTGGCGGCTTTGAAGGCCGGCCAGGTGCCTATCCATGAGAAATTCCTGCCGGAGTTAGTGCAGCGGCATCGTGGCGGCAGTTTGAAGTATTCCGATGACCTTCAAGAGGCGGTACGCGCCAGTAAGGCGATCTTCATCGCCGTCGGCACACCTGCCACCGAGCAAGGCGAGGCTGATTTGTCGTATGTGGAGTCGGTGGCGCGAAGCATTTCCGGAGCCATCAACGACTACAAGGTCGTCGTAGAGAAGAGCACCGTGCCGGTGTACACGAGCGACTGGGTTCGCAAGATCATGCTGCGTAATGCCGCGCCACCGGACTGTTTCGATGTGGCTTCGAATCCCGAGTTCCTGCGCGAAGGAACCGCCGTCACCGACTTCCTGTATCCGGATCGGATCGTGATCGGCGCCGACACGGAGCCGTGTGCCTCGGTGTTACGCGAGATCTACGCGCCGCTGACCGACGGGTCCTATTACGAGCGTCCCACGGCCGTTCCCCGGCCGGACCGCGCACACGTGCCGCCACCCTTGATCGTGACCAGCGCCAAGAGCGCCGAATTGATCAAGCATGCGTCAAATGCATTTTTGGCAATGAAGATTTCTTTCATCAACGCAGTGGCCTCTATATGCGAATCGGTCGGCGCCAACATTCAGCAGGTCTGTCAGGGAATTGGTACTGACAGCCGCATCGGGAGCCGTTTTCTGAATCCTGGAATCGGCTACGGCGGATCCTGTTTCCCGAAAGACTTGATGGCATTTCGCGCCGTGGCTCGCGAGTGTGGCTATGACTTCCGCTTGCTCGACGAAGTCATGCGCATCAACGAAGAGCAGCGCCAGCGCTTTTTGCGCAAAGTGCGAAGCGCTCTCTGGACATTACGCAACAAGCGCCTGGGGGTTCTCGGCTTAGCATTCAAGGGCGGCACGGATGACATTCGCGAATCGCCGGCACTTTTGTTGATTCGATCGCTGCTGCAGGAAGGCTGCACAATCGCTGCGTACGACCCTGCGGCTGCGGAACGGGCGCGGGCTGAGCTGAACTCAAACGTTGAATTTGTGAACAGCCCTTACGAAGCTGCCGCGGAAGCCGATGCCTTGCTGATCCTGACCGAGTGGGAAGAGTTCGCGACTCTCGATCTCGATCGCTTGTACAAACAGTTGAAATATCCCATCGTGATTGACGGCCGCAATCTCTACGATCCCGAGCTCATGGCAGCACGCGGCTTCACCTACTACAGCGTCGGGCGCCCTGCCACCATGCACGAAAAAGCTCCTGCCCCGACCACTCCCCTGAAGAAAAACACGAGATCATGAGCAGGCCGATCGCTCTGGTGACTGGGGGAGCGGGTTTTTTGGGCTCGCATCTTTGCGACGCACTGATCGGAGAAGGTCATGCAGTCATTGCCATCGATAACCTTCTTACTGGCCGCGTCTCCAACCTGGAACATCTGCGCGGTGATGCGCGGTTCGAGTTTAAAGAGATCGATATCAATGAGCCGTTTGATTGCGGCCATGTCGATTACGTATTTCATTTCGCCAGTCCGGCGAGCCCTGTGGATTATTCGATCCACGGAGTCGAAACGTTGAAAGTTGGTTCGCTCGGCACGTTTCACGCGCTGGCTGTAGCCAAAAAATATGGAGCCAAATACCTGGTATCTTCCACCTCCGAGTGCTACGGCGATCCTTTGGAGCATCCGCAAAAGGAAACGTATTGGGGGCACGTCAATAGCATTGGTCCGCGCTCGGTATATGACGAGGCCAAACGATTCACGGAAGCCGTCACTATGGCTTACCACCGCTATTACAACATCGATACCCGTATTGCACGGATCTTCAACACCTACGGACCGCGCATGCAGATCAATGATGGGCGGGTGGTCCCTAATTTCATGAAGCAAGCTTTGCGGGGGGAAGACCTCACGATCTATGGCGACGGGCGGCAAACCCGGAGCTTCTGCTACGTGAGCGACGAAATAGAAGGCTTTCTGCGCTTGGCAAAATCATCCGAGCATCTGCCGGTAAACATCGGAAATCCTACTGAGTTCACTATTCTTGACTGCGCCCAGCTGGTGCTAGCGGTTACCGGCTCGAAAAGCCAGATCCGGTATGAACCGCTGCCCCCGGACGACCCGAAACAACGCTGTCCCGATATTTCGAAGGCAAAAACCCTGCTGGGTTGGGAGCCGCGAATCGACCTAACGACGGGTCTAAAGTTGTCGCTGGAATACTTCCAAAAAGTGACTCAGCAAGAGTTGCAGTCGCGGACGTAGACCCCAGTCCGCGCGCTAGACGTGTATGCCGGGCTCGGAGCTTTGGCAGGCCATCAGTTGCTGTACCTGTTCCCGCTCTGCCAAGGTCGCGATGCTGAACCGTACCCCCATACCAAAACCAGGATGCACCGCCTGCACGGTTCCACGAACGCGAACTTTCATCTTCTCGGTGCGCACCACGATCTCCACTACGGTGCCGGAATCGAATGGTTCGGTGGTTTCCACATAACAGCCGCCGGTGCCGATATCGGTCAGAGTGCAACGGTTGGGAACATTTTCTCCCCACTGAAAAACATCCGCGCTCAAACGGCAGGCAAGGCGTGAGTCGCCGCGGCGGTTGGATGCAGGAAGAGAGATATTGGGTCCGCTTACGGTATGGCTTCGCGGTTCCGGGGCAGAATCTGTGTGATCCTGCGGCGCGGGCAGCTCGGCTTGCTTTTGTTGCGCGAGGGCGATCTTTATCCATTCACTTAACGCGCGCCTTGAGGCTTGCGGCACATCGGCGAAGCGAATCCCCACCCGGCCCGAGGCATCCTGCCAGACTACCTCACCAGAAAGCCTGATAGGAGAGCGGTTCCCCGGGAGGTTGAATTGAAAATACACCTTGCAGCGTTGCGGTAATCGGCGCTGCGACTGCATCGAGAGCCCGCTTTCGCTCAGATCGAGCACGGTCGCGGGCACATCTTGGTTATTGGAGTACGAAATGGCCGCCGGCGCGTGTAGCGCGACGCGTAAGCTCGCTCGCTTTTCCCTGTGCATCAGGCCACGTGCGGCTCGCAGGCTGCTGAGCGCCCGATCCACCGTCACTGGCTTGTAAACGACGAAGTTTGCGTTACTTGCGAATACATCTCGGACTTGTTCGCGACCTTCGACCAGACCAATGATCAGAGTGCTTCTATTGAGTGGAGTCTTGCGAGTGGTCGTGATCAACTGAATTGCCGCTTCATCCTTGCAGTCGAGCACGATCGCGTCAAAACGCCGCTCCTGCAAACGTTTCTCGGCGGCAGCAAGCTCGCCGCAATGCTCAACTTCGATCTCCAGATCGCGCAAGATCTGGCTCAGCACCTGGACAGCCTTAGCCTCTGCGCACACAACGAGGGATGCAAGCGCCATATCGTCTGAATGTTAGGGTTGAGGAAGTAAGCGACACAAGTTACTGCGGTCACTGCAGGAAGTTAACAACTCTTGTTTGCCGAGATGACTTTCGTCATCTGGAGTTATGGGCAATACTCACGATATTTTGCAGGTGTTGTTTACCCAGGATCGCGAAATCCCTTTTCCCGGCCTGAAGGAAGAACCAGCATGTCATCTCGGCTTGCCAATTTGCTGATCGGAATGGGGGCATTTGGGATTCTCATCGGCCTGTGCCTTTTTCCGGTCGCCATGGGTGATCACGGGGACAGCAGCCTGCTGCCGATGGGCGCCTGTGCGCTATCGTTAGGTTCCCTGGCGGTTGCCTCCGGAATCTATGTCAAGGCGCGCATGGCACAGCCCACAACCGGGATGATTGTTGAACATAAAGCACAGCCCAAGCGCGTGCGCGGCGGCTGCGATATATGTCGCGGCGACTTTCCCATCATCCACTGCAAAGTACATCAGCTGCACCTTTGCACCGAGTGCATGAGAGAACATTTCGATGTGCGCTCGTGCATCTATGCACCGAGCACGCGTGGGCAGGTTGCGAAGCCGGAAGGCCTTGCCGCAAAAAGCCGAGGCTGATCTCACTTTTGACGCTCTTCGATTCAGTCGCTTGCTGATAGGGTTCCGCATCAGCTACAAATGAAACATCCTGCGAAAGCCCATCGTGTCGCCGGAGTCCGTTTTAGGTACTGAGGCCACAATAACGAACACTCAATCGGAAACTGGGAGAGCTGCGCTGGGCTCGCAACGGACGTCCTTCTGGTTGCTGGTAACCATAGCTCTCCTTCTGCGGCTCGGACTGATTCTCATATCCCACACTTACAAGTTCAAACCCGTCGATGACAAATTCGGCTTCGGGTTTGAAATGGGGCGCATCGGACGTTCGCTGGCTCAGGGGCAGGGATTCGCGAATCCCTTCAATGAAACAACCGGACCCACGGCCTGGGAACCGCCGCTCTACCCGTTATTGATAGCCGCAGTGTTCAAGGGTTTCGGCGTTTACAGCCAGACCTCGGCATTGGTTCTGCTGGCGATCAACAGCCTGTTCTCCGCTGTGACGTGCATTCCGATTTATTTGATTGCGAGACGATGTTTTGGCGGAACTGTGGCTCGGTGGTCCGCATGGCTCTGGGCAGTGCTTCCCAGTGTTATGTTCTGGTGCACACGCTGGGTGTGGGAAACGAGCCTGGCAGCTCTACTGCTCACGGTAATTTTCTGGTTGGCACTTGAGATGGAACGGCGGGAGGGCTTGCTGCCCTGGTTTCAGTTCGGACTCTTGTGGGGTGTGGCGGCGCTTACCAATCCGGCGTTGCTATCGTTTCTACCCGCTTCAGGAATTTGGGTGTGGTATCGCAGATGTAACCGCGGCCAGCCTTCTTTGGCGGGCATTGGGTTGGCGTCGGGGCTGTTTGTCCTTTGCCTCGCGCCGTGGGTGGTGCGGAATTACCGTACCTTCGGACAATTCATATTTCTGAGATCGAATTTTGGCGCCGAACTGCGGATCGGCAATGGACCGGGGGCGGATGGAACCTGGCAGCAGTACCTGCATCCCACTCAGAATGTGTACGCGATGCAACGCTATCGCGAGATGGGCGAGATAGCTTACGTGAGCGCACGAAAGCGCGAAGCGCTCGCATTCATTCGCGACGATTATCCTCGCTTTGCGCTGCTGTGCCTGAAGCGCTTCATTTATTATTGGGCTGGAAGGCCACGATTGTCCCAAATTCCTGCGCTGGCGCCATTCAGCAATTCTGTGTTTCTCGCTTCTTCCGTGCTCGCCATCTGGGGGTTGGCGCGTGCCCTGCGCAAGCCTGTGCCTGGAATCTGGCTGTTTTTCTGGCTGATACTGTTGTACCCCGCGGTGTATTACATTGTTTTCCCGCACGCGCGGTATCGTCATCCGATCGAGCCGGAATTGGGCATTCTGATGGTTTCCATCGTCTCCCAAGCGGAAAGGCCAAAGGCGCGAAGAGATGTCGTGACGTAAAGCCAGCTGCTACAGTTCACTGGCGGGCACGCATACTAAATTCACTCACATGGGTGCATGTGGATGCGGATTAAATTATTCATACTCGTACTAGCCAGCTCAACCCTGGGGCTGGTTGGGTGTAGTAGTTCGTCCAAGCAGCTGGCTTATGTCACTCTGCCGCAAGGAAACAACGTTGCAGGGTTTCGTTTGGAAAAAAACTCTGGCGATCTGATGCCGGTGGTTGGTTCGCCATTCCCTGCGGGGACTTCGCCAGCGTCAATACTCATACATCCATCGAATAAATTTGCCTACGTGGCGAACCAAACAGGAAACGACATTTCTCTCTTCAACATTGATTCCGAAACCGGGGAGCTGAAGGAAGTCATGCCGCGAACCCCCAGCGGAGTCACGCCCGCCTCACTGGCAATAGACCCGGCGGGCGATCTTCTGTTCACAGTCAATCGAACAACCAACAATATTTCGGTTTATTCGATCAGCGCGAGCGATGGCACTTTGACTGAGGTGACGGGCTCACCTTTTCCTACAGGGTCGAGTCCCACGGCGCTAGCGCTTTCTCCCTCGGGGAAGTTCTTGTATGTAACCAGCTCTAATTTGGCCCAGGTTTTCGGCTATTCGGTAGCATCCGGAGGAGCGCTCACACCTGTACCCAATTCTCCGTTTGCGGTGGACAACGGACCGCTTGCGTTGACGGTCGGCCCGAACGAAAACTTCGTCTTTGTAGCCAACTCACTGGCGAACACGGTGTCTGTGCTACCCATGAATTCGACAACCGGCTCATTGACGACGCCGGGACTTGCTTTCGGGACCGCAACGAGCCCGATTTCGGTAACTCTGGCCTCATCCGGCAAGTTCGTATACGTGGTGAACCTGAACTCTAATAACGTCTCGGCGTGGGCGCTCGAGGCCAACACAGGCACCCTGACCGTTATCAAGAACTCGCCCTTTTCCGCAGGCACGCATCCGGCCTTCAGCCTTCTTGATGCCACGGGGAAATTTTTGTTCGTGTGCAACCAGGGATCAAAGAACATCACCCGGTTCACGATCGATGCCGATACTGGCGCTCTTTCCAACAGCGCGGCGATCGGCGGAGTCGGATCGGCGCCGACTTCGATGGCGATTACGAAATGATGATGGAAGAAGCTGCACTTTCGTCGCTGAAACCGTGGGAGAATTTCTATGTGATCGTAGGCTCATCGGCGGGAGCCTTGACAGGACTACAGTTCGTGGTGATCGCGCTCATAGCGGAAGCTCAAGCCGCGCGCAGTATGCTGGAGATTCGCGCTTTCGGCACTCCGACGGTCGTACACTTCTGCGCCGCCCTGCTCGTCTCGGCGATTCTGAGCGCCCCTTGGCAGGCGCTCTCCAGTGTCGGGCTCGCGTTAGGCGCTTGCGGCGCAGCGGGAGTTGTATATGCGATTGTGGTGATCAGGCACGCGCTGCGGCAAACAGGATATGCGCCGGATCGCCAGGACTGGATTTGGTATGCCGCACTTCCGCTCGTCGCGTACACGGTGCTGTTAGGCGCGGCTGGCATGCTCATGCACCATCCCACGCCGGCTCTGTTTGTGGTCGCTGCGGCCGTGCTCTTGTTGTTATTTATCGGAATCCACAACTCTTGGGATACGGTTACTTACGTTGCACTCACACGCCGGGAAGGATCAAAAGAAAATTAGAGCGAAGTAGAAATTAATCGCACGCCAAAGTTCAAAGCATTAAGGCTTTTTCCTTCCCTGTTTCTGGGCGGCGGTTTTCTCTGTCTCGTCAATTGCTTTTCGAAGCTGGTCGACTGCAGGCACCTGAGGAGGACGCAACCCATCCTTCGCCATGTACCGCCAGACGGGCGGGCTGTCCAGGGGATACTCTACTCCGCCGCGGTACAACTCCAGCGTATCAACCGATGGACCCACTTCGGTGCCGAGGCGCGGCCCGGTACTCTGCGGACCCATTCCGGGCTGAGTCAGATCCGGGGGCCGACCTTGTTGCCCTCCGATGCGAATGTCTCCCGGATTGGGCTGGAAGATTACGGGACGATCATCCAGCGGCCCACCGCTGATGGTTGGAGTTACGGCGGCTCCGGTGCCTCTGCGGACGGCAAGCACCAGATCCGCGGCTTGCGATTCCATCACGAGGCGGAAGCGGCCCCATTTCATCAGCGCCCTTTCAACATCCTCCCGCGCTCCGCGGTTGGCGGTAGGGTCGGTCAAGGGCTCTCCGGCTTCGGGGTTGATTACCACCAGGACAGTCTGCGCGTTCAGAACGTAGGCTGGAAGCGCGGCTTTGCTCTTGTCTTTTGCAACGGCGAAGCTGCTCAGCAGAAGAGCAACCGGAAGTAGGACGGAGGTGCGAGACATGCTTCCCTCCTTAGGAGCGGAAGACCGAGTGCATTATAAGCTGCCCGGGGTACAGCGGTCTCCGACTCCGGTGGTTCTCCCTTGCTTTTGCGGGAGCTCGGGGTTCTCGGCGACTGAATGCTTCTTACACAACAATGTACACCACCCGAATTAGAATGCTGGTCATAACCATGGTTCGTTTCGGCATACTCGGTTTCGGACTGCATGCCGTGAAACGGCTGATGCCCGGCTTTTCCCTGGCAAAAAACTGCCGTGTCACTGCGCTTTCTCGACGCGACATCACCAAAGCGCAGGAGTCGGCTCGCCAATTCAACATTCCGCAGGCCTTTGATTCCGCAGAAAAAATGTGCCGCTCGTCCGAAGTGGACGCGGTCTTTGTGACCACCCCTAATGCCTGCCATCTGCAAGACGTGTTGCTAGCGCTCAATTGCGGAAAGCCTGTGCTTTGCGAAAAGCCGATGGCTATGAGCGCGGATGAGAGCCGGGAAATGGTACTTGCGGCACGGCAACGCAACCTTCTGCTGGGTGTAGCGCAAGTGTTTCGGTTCCTCGACAGTACAGCGCGCCTTCGCGAGCGGGTAGCCTCCGGGCAAATTGGTCGTCCCGTGTTTGCCCGTTCGGAATTTTCTTTTCAGGCCAAAGGCGGCCATGCGCGTAAGTGGATTGCTGATCGTGCAATCGCCGGCGGAGGCCCGATATCCGATGTCGGAGTTCACTGTATCGACGCGCTCCGCTACATTCTTCAGGACGAAGTGTTGCGTGTAAGCGCACGCGGTGTTTCAGACGACCAATCAGGTGGAATGGAAGCCGCTGCCGTGCTGACGCTGGAGTTTTCCCACGGCACTCTGGGCACGGTGCTGGTTTCGTTCCGCGCCGAATACCGCAGTCCACTTGAAATTGTCGGCGAGACAGCTGTGTTGCGGGCTGATGATGGTCTGAACGTGGAACGACCAATAGAAATCCAGCGGCGACGCGATGGCACACTAGCAGAAGCTGAGACGGTCCTGAACCAGGCAGCCTATGCGCGGCAGGTGGACGCCTTTGCCGCCGCAATTGAAAAGAAGGCGGAGTTCCTCGTTCCCGGAGAAGAAGGGTGGAGGAATCAGGAAATTCTCGATGCGGCGTACCGAAGTTTGCAAAGCGGGAAGGCGGAAGCTGTGCCCCAAATTGATCAAAGCTGATTTGACGGTCGGTTTGAACAGCAAACCTCACTGGCCGATGACGCCGTGAGCCAGTCTTAGGAAGAACGGCAGATTAGCGATGCTGTGGCCGATTATGCCCGGCCAGGTGTTCTTGGTGCGTTGTGCAACAAAGGAGAGTGCAACTCCCGTGATCGCCATGCGGACTGTGTCCCAGAGCGTCGGCTGCATAAACAGGTGGAAGGCTGACCAAAATATGCCGTGGACGACCCACGCCATCTTCCCAAAGGCTAACTCTTGCCGCGGCAAGGCGTAGCCGCGCCACCAGAGTTCTTCGCCACCGATATTGCACACCAGCATTACAACGGCATAGTAGACAAGGATCCACCAAGCGCCGCGTAGCGGTACTCCCATGAAGTCTTCTGGACCGAAGTGGCTGAAGAACTCGTGGTGAAAGCCAGAAGGATCAAAGAACCTTATCGTCTGCAGAGCCGGTTGCAAAACGCCAAGGCTGCGCTTGACGAAGATCGTCGCCAGAATCACAGCGAATGTCCGCGCTGCGCTTGTTTTCTCCTTCCATAGCGCAAGCCATGACCCTGTTAGAGCAATGAAATCGGGCCAATTTCCGCCATACATGAAAGCGGAGAGGGCGACTGCCCAAATCCAGGCCGTTGTTTGTGGAGCGTTGAGGCGTAATCGCTGCTGGAGGCTTCTACCTGACAACCTGTGCACATCAAGAGCGGCGCCAGCGAGAGCCGCAATGAGCATGGAGGCGAGTGGCGCGATGAGCAGTAAGTGGAAAATCCGCCACCAGGAAGTGCCGCGCTGCCAAAGATCCGGTCCGAGCCAATGAAAGAGCGCGGCGAACACGAGGGCCGGGACGCCGAAGAGAAGGCTTGTTGCAAGCCAACCTGCGGGCCTGATCCGTGCTGCGGGCTGCACCTGATGAGTGTACCTGAGCCGGAACTAGGCTTAAGATCACTCCATGAAGCCGGCATTCACAACCGACCTGCCGCTCGATGCCGGCATGCGCTTCGAAGCGTTCGAGAACCTGATGCCCTTCCGGGTACAGGACATTCTGCTCGTATCGAGCCTCTACGACTCTTTCATCCTCCGTGAAGACGGGCGCTTGAATGAACTTCTGATCGGTGAGTCACTGGAACTCAATCTGCAGCGCATTCCCGGCATAACCCAGGTCTCAACGGGAAAAGAAGCGCTGGCGCGGTACCAGCCGCGCTTCAACCTGATCGTCACCAATATTGAAGTGGGCGATATGGATGCAGCGCAGTTGGCGCATGAGGTGAAGGAGTCCGGACTCGACATTCCGGTCGTGGTCCTCGCCTACGATTATCGTAAGATCAAGGATTTCATCGCCCGCAATCCGGTCAGCGACATCGACCGAATCTTTCTGTGGCAAGGCAATGTCAGGATTCTGATCGCGATCGTGAAGTACATCGAAGACAAGCGCAACGTGCTCCACGATACGCAGAACATGGGCGTGCCGGTTGTGCTGGTGGTGGAGGACAACATCCGCTACTACTCGTCGTTTCTCCCGATGATCTACACCGAGCTGATCTCGCAGGCGCGCCGCCTGATCAGCGAAGGCATCAACGTGGCCCACAAGTTGGTGCGCATGAGGGCACGGCCGAAAATCCTGCTCTGCTCAAACTACGAAGAGGCGGAGCAGGTGGTGGCTGAATACAAGGATTACCTCTTCGGCGTAGTCTCGGATGTCGAGTTTCCTAGAAACGGCAGACTCAGCCCTGAAGCAGGATTCGAGTTGGCGCGCCTGGTCCGCGAGATGGTGCCGGACATTCCAATTGTCTTTCAGTCCAGCCGGACCGAATTTCTACCACGCGCATTGGTCGAGGGTTCTGCTTTCCTGCGCAAACGTTCGCCAACCTTCCTCGCCGATCTTCGCAAGGTACTAGTCGAGCAGTTCGCATTCGGTGATTTCATTTTTCGACTACCCGACCACACTGAGGTAGGGCGAGCGAGCGACCTCAACGCTTTTGAGGCAATGCTGCACGAAGTGCCGGCGGAAAGCATTGCCTATCATGGCCAGCGAAATCATTTCTCGCACTGGCTGATCGCGCGAACCGAGTTTGCTTTGGCGCAGAAGCTGAGGCCTCGCAAGGTAACGGATTTTCCCACCTACGATGGCCTGCGCCTCGACGTGATCAATTCGATTGCCGAGTACCGCCACGAGCAAAGTGAGATTCTCATCGGCGACTTCAAGCCGGACACTTTTAAGGCGGGTGAAGATTTCTTTCTGCGTATCGGTGGCGGTTCTCTGGGCGGAAAGGCTCGTGGGCTAGCCTTCATGCGGCATTTGCTACATAGAAATCGCTTCGCGCGCGCTTTCCATCGCGTCCGCATTGGAGTTCCACCAACCCTGGTGCTGGCAACTGATTTGTTCGACCAGTTCGTGACCCAGAATAATCTGCTCGATTTCGCCATGCATAGCGGGGAGGATGCTGAAATTCAACAACGGTTCGTGGACACCCCGTTTTCAGGGACACTCCGCGATAGCTTGCTCGCGTTTTTGGCGGAAGTTGACTATCCGCTGGCTGTGCGCTCTTCCAGCTTGCTCGAGGATTCGCAGTACCTGCCCTTTACCGGCGTGTACGAAACCTTCATGCTGACCAATCATCACCCTGATCTTCTAGGCCGCCTCGATCAACTCATGGAGGCCATCAAGCGTGTCTACGCCTCGACCTTTTGCCAGCATGCAAAGTCCTATGTGCGCGCAACCCCGTATCGGCTCGAAGAAGAAAAGATGGCGGTCATCCTGCAGCAAGTGGTGGGCGCGCGTCATGGTCCGCGTTTTTATCCCGACATTTCCGGCGTGGCTCGCTCACGGAATTTCTATCCGGTTCCACCGGTGGCCTTCGAGGATGGAATCGCCGCCATCGCACTCGGCATGGGCCGGGAAGTCGTTGATGGAGGCAAGTGCCTGCGATTCTCGCCTCGCTACCCGCAGCATTTGGTGCAGTTCTCATCTGTGGAGGATATGCTGGCCAATTCGCAAGCAGAATTCTGGGCCATCGATCTCGATCACGCCAGCTGCCAGGACTCCCCCCCTGCTTTCCGCGAGGCGCGCTTCGGGCTGAAGGCCGCGGAGGCCGACGGAACTCTGCATCTGCTGGGTTCGACCTACTCCGCCGATAATCAGGCCGTGTACGACGGAATCAGCCGGCCGGGCGTGCGCATCGTGAGCTTTGCTCCGGTGCTCAAACATGGAGTTTTTCCTCTGTCCCCGATTCTCGATCAGCTCATGAGCATCGGCGAGAGCGCACTAGGGCGTCCGGTGGAAATCGAATTTGCCGCACAGCTGCCTCGAAACTCCGATGCGCCGGCAAGCTTTGGATTTCTTCAGCTACGCCCTCTTGTGGTTTCCCGCGAAGGCGAAGAACTTTGCATGGAGGAGGTGGACCGCTCGCGTTTGATTTGCCAGAGCGCGAAGGTGTTGGGCAACGGCCGGATCGACGATTGCTACGACCTCGTAATGGTCAATCCCGACACCTTTGAGCGAGCGCAAAGCCGTAAAGTTGCGCAAACCATCACACGGCTGAATACGAAGCTTATTGAAGAAGGCCGGCCTTATCTTCTGATCGGGGTGGGACGATGGGGCTCAAACGACCCGTGGTTAGGAATTCCTGTGGTTTGGGATCAGATCTCCGGTGCGCGGGCGATTGTTGAGGCTGGCTTCCGCGACCTGCGCGTTACTCCATCACAGGGCAGCCATTTTTTTCAGAACCTGACAGCGTTTCAGATCGGCTATTTCACCGTCAACCCGGACGCGGGAGAGGGATTCGTGGACTGGGTGTGGCTATGCTCGCAGCCCGCGTTGGAAGAAGAAGGCTGCGTTCGTCATCTTCTCTTCGATTCGCCGTTGCTGGTGATGATGAGCGGAAAGAGCAGTGAGGGAAGGATTTTCAAACCGGAAACGCAGGTGAACGGCTGAAGTCTACAGGGTACAGCCAACGAAGGCCGCCCATTCTCCGATCGGATGGGCTTGGCCGCAATCCAGGCACTTCGTCACAGAAAACGGCGCGGAGCAATGTGGGCATACGGCGTTTGTGTGAAATGTGTCGAATGGCTGACCACACCGTCCGCACTTCCAGTATTCGCCAATCGGCGGAGATGTCCTGCAGCTCGGACAAGCGAATCCTCCACGTCGTGGCAATTTCGCGAAACGTGATAACGCCAGCGCGTGTCTGAGGCCACCCCAGCAATTCAAAACCAAGAACACCGCCATAACACCCAGCCAGGCGGAATGTCTCCAAAACGCGAGAGCGATGAACCCCGCACCGCCGACGAGCCCGACAATCGTGGCCACCATGAGGCTGCGGGCGCGTCCGAGCACAAACCAGAGCAAGGAACGAAGGATCTGGCCGCCGTCCAGGGGGTAGACAGGCAGCATGTTGAAAATGAGCAGGCCAAGATCGATGTACCAGATGCTGCGCAGCAGCATGTGCAGGTTGGGCGCTGCTATCCACCATGCGGACGATCGGCCGAACCCGCCGATCACGGTCAAGATCGGCAACAGCGCCACATTTACCAGTGGCCCTGCGGCGATACTCCAGAGTGTAGCGCCAGGCCGCGGTGGCGGATCGACATACGCCACCCCGCCGAGCGGCCACAACACGATCTGGTCCGCTCTTCCGCCAACCTGGCGGCAGGCCAGTGCATGGCCGAACTCATGCAGAAGGACGATCAAAAAGAGCGAGAGATACTCCAGTATGTTCCAGCTGATGGAGGAATAACGTCTGGTTGAGCCGTTGATTTCATAAATCGCCACCAGAAACCAGGACCAGTGCAGAAATACATTGATTCCCGCGAATTGAAACAGGCGGATGGTTCCCTGGCGGCTTGGCATTTGCGAGAGTTATAACACAGGGAGAAAGCGGGACCACCTACATCGGTACGTGTCCTGATGATTTCTTGTCATTCCAGATGAGATACGAACTTGGGGTATGCCGGCCGATCTGAGTTGGTAATGGAAAGTGAGAACAGGAAGACCGAAGTGGCTCACGTCGGCCTGTGCGCCGATTGCCAATATCTGCGGGTGATTAGGTCTGACAGAGGTTCAACTTTCTATTTTTGTGAACGGTCCAGGAGCGATCCCAGCTTGCCCAAGTATCCTCGCCTTCCGCTCATCCAGTGCTCCGGCTATCAGCGCAAGACGCAGTGCAACCAGAGCTAGGCGACTATGCCTCTTCTTGCTCTTTGAGCCGGGCGATTACGCTGAAGTCCTCCAGCGTGGTCGTGTCCCCCTTAACGTCACCACCGCTGGCCAGCTCGCGCAGAAGGCGGCGCATGATTTTGCCACTCCGAGTTTTGGGGAGCATGTCAGTGAAGCGAATATCATCGGGACGCGCCAGTGCGCCGATTTCCTTGGTGACCCACTTCTTCAATTCTTCTTTCAGTTCGGGAGAAGGAGTTCTTCCCTGCTCCAGCGTCACGAATGCGGCGATGCCCTGGCCCTTGATTTCATCAGGGCGCGCAACAACTGCGGCCTCGGCCACGGCGTCGTGGGCCACCAGCGCGGACTCCACTTCCATAGTGCTCAAACGGTGTCCGCTCACATTGATGACGTCGTCCACGCGGCCCATAATCCAGAAATAGCCGTCTTTGTCTTTGCGCGCGCCGTCGCCTGTAAAGTACACGCCCGGGATCTGCGACCAGTACTGCTTCACGTATCGATCAGGATCGCCGTAGATTGTTCGCAACATTCCCGGCCACGGCTGCTTCAAAACAAGAAACCCTCCCGATCCATCAGGCACCGGCGTGCCATCCATGCTGACGATGTCTGGTACAACTCCCGGCATAGGGCGCGTGGCTGAGCCTGGTTTCGTGGCGACCGCACCGGGAATCGGGCTGATCATGATGTGGCCGGTTTCGGTTTGCCACCACGTATCTACGATGGGGCAGCGATTACCGCCGATCACTTCGCGATACCACATCCAGGCCTCGGGATTGATCGGCTCACCAACCGTGCCCAGCAATCGCAGGCTGTCGAGCTTGTGTTTCTTTGGCCATTCGTCGCCCCACTTGGTGAAAGTTCGGATCGCCGTGGGCGCGGTGTAAAAGACATTCACTTTGTGACCGTCGATGATGCCCCAGAAGCGGTCAGGCTCGGGGAAGTTGGGCGCGCCTTCGTACATCAGGGTAGTCGCGCCGTTCTGCAGCGGGCCATAGACGATGTAGCTGTGTCCGGTGACCCAGCCGATATCGGCGCTGCACCAGTACGTGTCTTCCTCTTTCAAATCGAAGACCCATTTCATCGTGAGATAGACCCCGACCGAATATCCGCCGGTTGTGTGTACCACGCCTTTCGGTTTACCCGTCGTTCCCGACGTATAAAGAATGTACAGCGGATGTTCGGCGTCGAGCGGTTCTGCCAGGCATTCGTCGGAAGCTTTGGCCATCAGCTCATGCCACCAGTGGTCGCGTCCGGGGAGCAGATTGATGGAAGATCCGGTGCGCTTGTACACGATGACGTGCTTCACCGAAGGGCATGAGTTCAGGGCCTCTTCTACGGCAGGAAACAACTTGACTTCCGCTCCCCGGCGATACGCGCCATCCTGCGTGATTACCGCGACCGCCTGCGAATCGTGAATGCGGTCGATGAGCGCATTGGAGGAAAATCCGCCGAATACGACCGTGTGTGGCGCTCCAATTCGCGCGCAGGCGAGCATGGCGATCGGCAGCTCCGGCGTCATGCCCATGTAGATGGCAACGCGGTCACCTTTTCCCACGCCGAGGGATTTCAGGACATTGGCAAATTTCTGAACCTCGCGATGAAGCTGTTGATAAGTCAGCGTGCGAATTTCGCCCGGTTCGCTCTCCCAGATCAGGGCAGCTTTATTCTTTCGCCAGGTTTGAACATGCCGGTCAAGGCAGTTGTAGGAAAGATTTAGCTGGCCTCCGACAAACCATTTGGCCCAGGGATTTTTCCACTCCAGCACCTTGTCCCACTTCTTGAACCAGTGCAGCTCCTCTGCAACCCGTCCCCAGAATTTCTCCGGTTGCTCGACTGATTCCTGGTAGATGCGCTCATACTCCTGCAGGCTTTTGATGTGCGCCTGCTGCCGAAAGTGTTCGGGACATTCGAACTTGCGCTGTTCTTGAAGAATGGAATCGATGTTCGCAGGTGTTTCTAGCGTCGTCTTATCTGCCATTTTCGATCCTCGTTATGCGGTTACCTGCTGTGAAAACCTGCGCCGGCATTGGCAATTGCAGATTCTATCGCGAGCCAGAAACAATGTCGCCCAGGGGCTCATCAGGAGCAAGGTAAGTGCTTGTCCTTTCAGGCAAGTAGCGACAGTCACGCAACCTCTGTTATCCGTGTAAAAGCTTTCCCCTCCGGCCAATTCACCCCGTGAAACGGCCCTGGAGCTGCAGCACCAGCAAATACGCAGCTCTCCTATCAATAAAGCGTTGGGCTCCAGACTTCTCCTTCGACGCCAACCCCCGAATTCCGAGTCTCGGTGTACGACAGCACGCGCTGCCAGGCACCCGTCGGATGGCTGGTCTTCGGCGGCACCAGCGTTTCCTCGCCGGCTGTGTCTGGAATCGTAAACCTCTGCTGGACACGTCACCACTTCCACAAACACTGTTTCCGAGCTGGGGACGATTTACGCAAATCGCACCAATACCGCTGATTTTCGCGATATCACTTCAGGTCGGCAGGAAGCTTCAGCGCCGGTCCGGGGTATGATTTTGTTACGGGCGTAGGAAGCGATCAGGTACCAACGGCAAATAGAACCAACCAGACAACTAAGACGTCCCTGCGAGCGAAGTTTCGCCGGGGTTTTCCGTTTGCGCCGACCAGGTTTCCCTATCTTACCTTCGTAACTGGCGGGATTTGCGCGGGCGCTGCCATCATTCGGCAAACCTCGGGAGGTCCTATGAAGCGGATCGCAGGGTGGGTGCTGCTGTTCGGGAGCGCCCTTGGGCTACATGGGCAGGCGCAACCTGCCCCACAAAATGCGCGCCAGGCGCTGCTTGAGATGTTTTTCAGCAAGACTCCCGGTACGTTGGAGAAACATTTGCCGAATGCCCTTCGCACGGCGTTGCGCAAAGCCGGCGGCGGCGACTCCGCCACTATGCTCCAGGGATTTTCGGCGCTGAGTGGGCAGCTCACGGCCAGCGGACAACAGCTTCAAACGTTTGATACGGGTACGATGCTGTTGAGTGCGGAAGATGCGCGCACGCACAGCAAACTGGAGATCACCGTCGACCGCGATGACCTGCAAGGCGAGGAAGATGAAATCGAGGTTTCTTTCCATCTCTACAAAGACGGGCGGGAACAAAACTCATTCCTCACACCCAAACTGACCTTTGTTATGAAGCCAGAGGCAGAGGTCTGGAAGCTAAATGCGCTCGCGTTGACTATGCGGATGTCACTGGCGGACCCGAAGTTTCTGGAGGAAATCGCCAAAAGCGTAAAGCAGAATCAGGCAGCGAACCAGCCGCCGGCTGTGGCGGCGATCAAAAATATCAATACGGCCGAAGTGACTTATGCTGCGACTTATCCTACTCGGGGATATACCTGTTTGCTTTCCGATCTGGATGGCTTCGGAGCGGGCGGCACCAACGAGCACCAGGCGATGCTCATCGACAGTGGACTCGCAAGTGGGAAAAAAGCAGGCTACGTTTTCTCCCTGACTGGCTGCACCGGCGCACCAGTAAAGCAATACAAAATCAGCGCCGTGCCAGTTGATCCCAGGGCTGGTCTGCGGGCTTATTGCAGCGATGAAACCGGGGTTATCCGCTATTCGAGTGACGGCAAGGCTGCAAGCTGCCTGGGAAGCGGTTTGCCGCTGCAGTAACGGTTAAGACGGCTCGTTCTCAGTTGCGGCTGCTGCGCAATTCCTGAACAATTTCACTGGCGGCGCTGCGCGCCCTGTCTCCCTGGGTCACGTCAAACGAGATGGCGCCTACACGCGCATGTCCCCCCCCGCCGTAGCGCTCACAGATTTTTGCCAGATTCACTGCAGGTGGGGTCGCCGCCCACGGGTTCGATCCGACTGACACTTTCACCCGAAAGCTACTCTTGCTCAATCCAACGCTGTAGGTGCACTCAGGGTGCACATAGTAAGGGATGAATTTGTTGTAGCCCTCGAGTTCATGGTCAGTGATATCGAAGAATAACGTGCCATCCTTACATTCCATACGTTCCCGCAGGACCTTGATGGAGCTTTGGTGACGCTCGAGCAAACGCGGGAGCACCGACGCGACAAAAGGCTGTTCCAAAATCTGATCGAGTGGCATGGTGGCAAGCAGAGGTATGAGCCGGGGAATGAAGCCGAACTCCTGCGCTGATTCGATGATCATCGTCAGCTTCATGGCGGGGGCTTTCATCTCTACGGCAGTATCGGCGTCGGGATAAAGAGCGCCGTCGATGATGTCAGTCCAGTGCACAAGATCCGCCACTGGACTCGTGTTAAAGCCAAAACGCTGTTCCGCGATAGTACAGATGAAACTGGTGCACGACTTGAAATCCGGATCATAGAATTTGCGATTGCTCTGATCCTGCTCAAAATGGGCGGCATCCTCCGGCGTGAGAAAGGCGCTCTGATGATGATCAAACCACCAGGTGATCTTGGGAGAGCTGGAATATTTGAAATCCACGATGGCATTCTCGTCGCCATCAAATTGTGTTTCATCGAACAGAGAACCGGCGCGGTGCAACAGCCCGGAAAAAACAAACTCAACGTCGCTGCGGATGCGCTCCCGGTAGAAGCGAGAGAATAGTGCCGCTGAAGAAGCGCCATCAAAACAGCGATCGTGATAGAAGATCCTGACCTTCAATGCCTGCCACCTTTCAGGGCCGAACCCGGCGGGGTCTATGAACTAAAAGAGAATAGGAATGACATTGTGGCGAGATTCTGTCAAGGGAGGCTCACTCTCTTCGACGCTGTCGCACATCGCTTGGCTCGATGGCAAGGCATGGGCTGTTCTGTGCCACTTCGGGCGCGAATTGTCCGCTTCCCTTCCCTGTCCCAACCTTGGACTACGGTTGCGTTGTGGACGCGGCTCGTACCAAGGCCCGTCGATCCCGTGTGTAGCACTACACAAGCGCCACATGCAACCTACCCAGGGTGAACAATATTTGCAGCTCTGCTATAACAACTTCTTGGAAGGGAGCTTATGCCGCGCAAGAAAGTCCTGGCTGCGAACTGGAAGATGTACAAGAATCCCGCTCAGACACGCGATTTCTTCAGTGATTTCCTTCCACTAGTTTCGGGGCACGGGCGTGACGAGATGGTCGTGTGCACTCCTTATGTCGATCTGTCTGCGGCGACAGAAGCTGCAAAGGGATCGAATGTCGCTATTGGCGCGCAGAACCTGCACTGGGAAAAAGAGGGCGCGTTCACGGGTGAAATTTCAGCCGGTATGCTGCTGGATGTGGGATGCACGCACGTGATCATCGGCCACTCTGAACGCCGGCAGTATTTCGGCGAAAGCGATGATGTCGTGAACCTGAAGCTGAAGGCCGCATTGGAAGCCGGGCTGAGTCCGATAGTCTGCGTTGGGGAAGTGTTAGAGGAGCGTGAAGCAGGGCTGACCGAAGACGTGCTTCGCCGCCAGTGTACGCGCGCCTTTTACTCCATTTCGGCGAGGAAGGCGGCAAAGCTGATCGTGGCTTATGAGCCTGTATGGGCTATCGGTACCGGCAAGACGGCAACTCCGCAGATCGCCTCGGAAGCTCATCTGGTGATGCGCGCCGAGGCGGCCAAAGCCTTTGGCCAGGAGTTCGCTGACAATTTACGAATCCTGTACGGCGGCTCGGTCAAGCCGGAGAACACGAAAGCTCTAATGGCGGAAGAGGAAATTGACGGGGCTCTGGTGGGGGGCGCCAGTCTCGATGCGAAATCCTTCGCTGCAATTGTGAAATATTGAGAGACCGTCACTTCAAGGCGCGAGCTTAGCCAGGGCTTGGTCCGTTTTCACTATTTGGGCTCCCAACGCACGGAGTTCAGAGATCGCGCGTGCGCCGTCTTCGGGCTTGAGCGCCTCAATCGCATCTTCCACGATGGACACGCGACGGCCGCGCTCGAGCAAACCTTTTGCGGCCAGGCGAAGGCAATACTCCGTAGTCACCCCGAAAACCACAAATTCCGGGCTGCTCCCCAACCGCTCGACCAGATCCGCGGCATGGTGCGTTTCAAAGATGTTGAGCGTCTGTTTCTCTAGCAGGATCTGCTGGTATTTCTGCAAGTCTGACGGCAATTGAGATTCAGAGCTGTTGCGGAGGCGGGCGACGCTTTCTGTGAGTGCTTCGGGAACTAACTCTGCACCCGGCGTGCCTTGCACGCAATGCGGCGGAAATTGTTGGAACTCAGGATCGTTGCTGGTGTGAAAGCATCCATGTGATACAAGCAATACCCTGCCCTCCCGGGCAGCGTTTGTAAGCCTGCGAATATGGGGCAATAACTTCTCAGCTCCGGGCACGTACAACTTGCCGCCTGGCAGCATGAAATCTGCCTGGGCATCGACTTCCCAGAAAACCACGTCACGCGAACGCATCGGGGTTTCGCTCCCTCCGGTGGGATTTTAGCTGGGCCCCAGGGCTGTGTGCCATTTCGAACACAGAGTGCACAGAATCACAGAAGAAAAGCTACTAAGCACAAAGGACACGAAGTCGCATGAAGGAAAATCGCTATACTGGGCAGCGCTTCCCCCAAGGGATGGGACATGACGGAGATTGCATCGTCTAAATCCACTGGCTCACAGAAGCTGGTGATTCGCAACATAGGATTGCTGCTCAGCGGGGATCTCGCACAACCGATCCTGGACGCAGATACGGTGGTCGCGGCGGATGGCCGAATTGTTGCGGTCGGTAAGCAAAAAGATGTTGATACGGACCACGCCACAACCGTGATCGATGCGCGCGGAATTACTCTGACACCAGGACTGATTGACAGCCACGTGCACCCCGTCGCCGGCGACTGGACTCCGCGGCAGAATCAGCTGGGGTGGATTGACAGCTCGATGCACGGCGGCGTCACCACCATGATCTCCGCCGGCGAGGTGCATACGCCCGGGCGGCCGAAAGATGTTGTTGGGCTCAAGGCAATGGCCATTTGTGCCCAGCGCTCGTTCAACGCTTTCCGCCCGAGTGGCGTGAAGATCCATGCCGGCGCGCCGGTGATCGAACATGGCATGGTTGAAGATGATTTCAAAGAGCTCGCTGCCGCAGGCGTGACCATCCTTGGAGAGGTTGGTCTGGGTAGCGTGAAGGACGGAAAAACCGCACGCCAGATGGTAGGGTGGGCGCGGAAATACGGTATTCAGAGCACCATCCACACCGGCGGTCCTTCGATTCCTGGTTCAAGCCTGATCGACAAAGACATTGTGTTGGAGACCGACGCTGATGTAATTGGACACATTAACGGCGGGCACACGGCATTGCCTGATGGCCAGATTACTGAGTTGTGCGAGAAATCTTCGCGCGCTCTGGAGATTGTGCACAACGGAAACGAGCGCGCTGCCTTGCTGACGTTGCGAACTGCAAAAGAATTGAATCAGCTCAGGCGAGTGATTCTCGGCACCGACTCGCCGGCAGGGTCAGGCGTGCAGCCGCTGGGAATTTTGCGCGTGATCTCCATGTTGTCCTCACTGGGCGAAGTGCCGGCGGAAGTGGCAGTCTGCTTCGCGACCGGGAACACAGCCAAGATCCGCAATCTGGATTGCGGATTGATCGCAGCCGGAGGGGCGGCGAATTTCGTTCTGATGGATAAAGCGCAGCACTCCTCAGGAGAGGATTTGCTTCAGAGTATTCAACGTGGAGATCTCCCAGGAATCGGAATGGTGATTATTGACGGGGTGGTGGTCAGCGCACAAAGAAGCCGGAATACGCCACCGGCTACGAGGGTGCCGGAGCTAGTGTCTTGATAGATCAGCGCAATCCATCTTCTCCTTTGATCTGATCTTTCATCAGCCCTCCTACCCTCGAGAGCGGCCGGCCACTGTCGGTAACTGCGATGGCGATCATGATCTCGTTTGCTCTCGGAGCATCATTCAATCGGACCTCCATGCCATCGAAATGGCTGCGCACGAAGGCGGCGTCTTTATGTCCAAGCGGAATGTCCAGCACGACACCTAATCCACCTCGTTTTTTGGAAGAGGGGATTAATGCGGCTCCTTTTCCGAGGACGCGGCGCACCGGCGTGCCCAGCTTGGGATGAAGGATGGCGGCGGCATGTTCCAGTTCGCCGTTTTCGCCCACGGCGGCAGCCTTGCCGTAACTTTCTACGATGTTTGCGGGGATTCCGAGCGCCGCAACCGCACGTTGAGTGAGCAACTCGCCAAGTTCCTCGCCAATATTCATCAGCTCGGTCAGGTCTTCGACGTACTTGCCCGCACACGGATTCTCGATCACCGCCACAGCCGCGGCTCGCCGGGTGGGTGGCTGGACGGCGCGGCCCATCTCCGTACACGTCTCTTCCACAAAGGTTGCGATTTTCCGGATCTTAGCTTTCATAATTGTTCAGGACAGCCTCTGTGTCCTCACAGAGGAATCTCATCGCAAGCCATCTTCTCCCTTCACTTCCGAGGCCTTCAGTCCTCCAACGCGGGCGTGAACCCGAGGGCCGGTAGTCATAACCAACACCAGCACGATTTCATCGGAACGCGGAGCATCGGTAACGCCGACCTCCATCGCATCAAAATGGCTTCGAACGTATGCAGCGTTGAGGTGCGTAATTGGAATATCCAAGCGCGTTCCCGGACCACCCACTTTTTTTGTGGAGGCGACAATCGCCTTGGCGCCGCCCAGCAACTCGCGCATTCCATAACCTCCGGGGACATGCCACAAAGCTCCGTGCTCCAGTTCGCCGGCAGAGCCGACAATTGCGCCCTTTCCGTAACCCTCGACTACGCGGGCATCACCGCCTAGCGCCTCAATCAAAGCTCCCGCCATCTCGAAACCCAGCGGCTTCAGATCGTCCATGAAACCCAAGATGTCGGGTACGTATCTGCCTGCAAACGGATTTTGGATGACGGCGAGGGCCGCGGCGCGACGTAAGGGAGTGGGTGCCGTCGGCCCACCTTCGTGAAAGGTTTCTTCCAAGGTCGTGAGCTTTTTGCGGACTCGAACCTCAGGCATGGACCAGGCTCCGCGGTAACGCGGGCTGCAGCGGGATAGAACCGACGACACCCGTTTCTCCTCGCACATTCAGCGCCGCCGCCACAATCAATCCTCGCTGCAAAACGTTCCGTGCCACCGCTGATCCGTTGCTGAGCGCAACTTCGACCTCTGGGTGCGAAAGTTGTCCTACATCCTGCGTCACCAGAAGGCTGCCCAGATCGCTGTCTGGCGCAAGGTGACAAGCGGGAACTCGAACGATCGCCGGATGTCCCGGGAGATTAACGGCATTCGCAATGATGGTTGCGGCTGCATCCGCAGCGGAAGCCGATTCGGCGAGCACGGTCACGGCATCAGCGATTCCGAGAGAAAAGCTGCGCCCCCGCCACCCGCTGGTGGCAATTCCGCGGACGGGATCGGCGGCACCAAGTCTGGCAGTCCCAAACAAAGATGGATGGTCCGGGCGCTCGACCATGCCGACAATGAATTCTTCTCCGGGGGCGATGTGTAACGCGATGTCGCCGCCGTCATTTACGTAGGCTCCGCTCAAGTCAGCAGCTCCGGTCATTGCCACCAGGACTTCTTCCGCGACTGATCCTGCAACGGCTGCCATGGGCGTGATGAAATTATCGACGGCGTAGGGCAATACCGCGTCAAGCATTCGTTTCGCTACTACTCCGCTTACATGCGGCCGGCTCGGGCCGGCCGGTTGCCGCAATAGCGGCAGTTCGCTGCACAACTCATCGAGAATGGTGGTGAATCTTTCTGTCGCAGCGGAGTAAGCGGCTCGGACTTCTGACCGTGTCCCGAAAGCTTCGATGACCAAGTCGATCGGGCCATCCTGAAGATGAAGACGGCGGCCATCCGCCAGCAGCGCGATGTGTGCCCGGGTATTCATGACTTTGATGCCGGTCGAAGATTGTTCTGCAACGGCCAGGGATTATCCGGTTTCGCGGACATGTGCCGGTCACGTAATAGCGATTGCAGCGGCCGAACGTGTTCCATATAGCCGCCCAAGTTGCCATAGTCCGCGAGCTTCAGCGTGAACTCAATGGGAGCGACCAGCGCCGGTGTTGGGACGTAACCGAAGGCGTTCTCTGGCATGCGGCTGACGTCAACCATGATGGTGATTCCGCCGCCCGGCCACACATAAACAGGAGCACCGCCGCAGGTCACCCGGGTCAGCGCATCGCGCACCGAGTGTGTGAGTTTGACCGGGTTTTCCGTCACTCCGGCGCGAAGCGATCCGCCCGCGCCTCCCATGAAAAGCACCGTGCACAGCGCCGGCTCGCAGTTTTCTTTTATGCGCTGCACGGACTGTTGAAGCACAGTGGGCAATTCCTTCTCAACCGGGCGGAGTTGCTCATCTAGCTCAAAATAGGCGTAGTGCTCGCCAGTGGTGCTGACCATCAGCAGACGCAGGCCGGGCCAAGCAATGGTGAGCTTAAAGTCGCCAAGGATTGATAGTGGATCTTTAATGTTGGTGCCGCCCCATGACGTGCCCGGCTCGGCGACTTTGAAATAGCGCCCAGGGGTTGATCGTCTGCCTTTCAACTTGATCCCGGTCTCAGGGATGCCGAGCAGCTTGCCGGCCTGATGCTCGGACAACACTCCTGTGATGTGGTCATCCACCACGACGACTTCGTCCACTTTGCCAAACCATTGCTTCGCGAACATGCCGATCGTAGCGGAACCGCATCCCACGCGCATCCGCTCTTCAAGCACGCCGTCCACCACGGGTGGCTTGTCTGCCTGAACCCTGATCTTCGCACCCTGATCAATCTCTAGGTCGACCGCTTTTCCGTTGCACAAATTCAGCAGCGTTTCGCAGGTAACGGTTCCCTCGTGCCGGCTTCCACCGGTAAGGTGCCGCACGCCGCCCAGGGCCAGCATCTGCGAGCCATATTCGTTCGTCGTCACATGCCCAACCTCTTCGCCTTGCGCGCGGACGGTGCTGCATTCGCCGCCCAGATGCCGGTCGGTGTCAATCTTCAGCTTCACGCCACAGTAGCTGAAAATCCCTTCGGTCACCACGGTGACCATATCGACGCCGCTAACTTCAGACGAAATGATGAAGGGAGCAGGTTTGTAGTCCGGATACGTGGTGCCTGCGCCGATCGCGGTGATAAACGTGTCCGGGCCGCTCACCAGATTGCCGTCCCAGTCTTGGCTTCGCTCCAGGAATGGAACCACCGAATCGCCACGGGAGACGGCGCGATCGAGCACCACGTGAGGATCGAGCCGGACCAGTTGCCCACCACGATTTCCATAACGGTCGCAGGCTCCAGTCCGCCCCTCTTTGATGTAGCAAAGCACCGGACACGCATCGCACCTGATCACATCGATGTCAGCCACGCTGCGCTCCTGGGATGCCTGCCTGGAGAATGGCTTCACGAACGCGATCCGGTGTGGCGGGAATTTTGCGCACTCGAATACCAATCGCATCGTGAAGAGCGTTCAAGACGGCCGGCGCGGTGGAAATCACCGCCTGCTCGCCAATTCCTTTTGCGCCGAAGGGACCAATTGGCGATTGATCCTCGATCAAGATGGATTCGACTGGCGGGATGTCGCCGGCCGAGGGAATAAGATAATCGTGCAGATTCTCGCCTTTGCCTGGGAAGAACTCTTCCATTAGAGCCATGCCGATGCCTTGCGCTACGCCGCCTTCGATCTGCCCTTCAATCAGCGTGGGATTGATGGCGCGGCCTACGTCGTGAGACGCAGTGATCTTGAGCACCTTCACGGTTCCCAGTTCGATATCAACTTCGACCTCCGCGAGGTGCGCACCGAATCCGAACACTGCATACGGAACGCCCTGGCCATTGTCATCCAGTGGTTGGGTGGGCGGATCGAATGTGGCCTCGGCTGTGAGTACATATCCGTGATGGTCGGTAGATAGGTTGGAGAGCACGATCTTGTGCTGCCGGCTACCATCCTGAACTTCAAGCCTTCCATCCTGGAACGAAACATTCGCGCACTCGCAGGCGCCCGCTCTGCGCAGAATCTCACGCCGTAGCGCCTGGCCTGCCATGTAGGCGGCCTTGCCGCTCACGAATGTCTGCCGAGAGGCCGAGGTCTTGCCGCAATCGGGAGTGATGGAGGTGTCGCCTGATACCAGATCAAAGCGGTCAATGGGGCAGCCCAGCGCGTCGGCACAGATTTGCGTGACTACCGTCGCGGAGCCCTGCCCAATGTCAATTGCGCCCTGGTGCAGGGAGATTCTGCCATCCGGCTTCAAACCAATGCGCATCGTCGAGGGATTGGGAAGAGAAGTGTTGCCGCACCCGTACCACATCCCCGCGACCCCCACTCCCCGCCGAAATGAACCAGTTGCATTACGGTTGAACTCAGCAGCTTCTTGGCGCGCCGCCAGCCAGCGCGGGCGCAAGGCCTCAAGACATGCGCGGATGCCTACTCCTTCTCCGAGCACTTGGCCGGTAACTGTTGGAGTGCCGTTATCCAGCGCATTAAGAATTCGGAACTCCAGCCGGTCCATCTGGAGCCGGTCTGCCAGTTCATCATAGAGTTGCTCCTGGGCCATGGCCGTTTGCGGCACGCCAAATCCGCGGAATGCGCCAGCCGGCACCAGGTGCGTGTGCACGGCTCGAGTTAACGCGCGATAGTGAGGAACGTAGTAAGGACCGGACGCGTGCACTGGAACACGAGCAGCGACCGTAGGCCCCCACGATGAGTACGCGCCGGTGTTGAAGTCGGCATGGAAATCCAGGGCGACGATCTTGCCGTCGCGGTTCGCACCGGCCTTCAAGCGCATGCTTGCTGGATGGCGTTTGGTCGTCGAGACCATGGATTCCGTCCGCGAATAGACCATTCGTACTGACTGATCGAGATGCCACGACGCGAGCGCCAGAAAAGGTTGCACCGACAAGTCCAGCTTCGTGCCGAAGCCGCCGCCAACCGCGGTGGGAATGATTCGAACCGCCTCCGGCGGAATGCCGAGAATGCGCGCAATGTCGGAACGATCCATGTACGGAGACTGCGTGCACGCTTGAATTTCAATCGTGTCGCCCACGCGCCGCGCGAATCCGGCCTCGGGCTCAATGCAGGCGTGCTCCACGAAGCCGGTCTCGTATTCGGCTTCGGCGGTCACATCAGCCTCGGCGAGCGCCTTGTCAACATCGCCGCGCACTACACGGCCACGCACCAGAACGTTCTCTTCTCGATTATTGTGGACCCGCACCGCGCCGGGAGCCAACGCCTCCTCGAGGCTCATCAGCGATGGTAATTTTTTCCAAGAAACGGGAAAATTCGCCAGGTCAAGTTTCCCCATCGCTTCATACTCGCCAACTACAGCCGCAACCGCCTCGCCGCGGAAGCGTGCTTCTTCGACCGCGAATACCGGCTGGTCGGCAAATTTCGAAATCACCCCGTAGCGATTTTCACCGGGAATGTCCTTTGCGGTTAGGATCGTCACAATCCCCGGGTTCTGCAGGGCATAAGCCTCGAGATCGCCGAATCGGAATCGTGCACGGTGGAACGGACAGCGAACGGCCCGCAGTACCAGCGCTCCTGCGGGAACTTCATCCGCTCCGTAGATCTCGGTGCCGTTAACTTTGGGTTGACCATCAAGTCGAATCAGTCGATCTCCGACCGCATGTCCTACTTCTGGTGTCTTCTGCCCCGTCACTCCATCGTTAACTTCCAGCACGGCAGCGATGATCTTGCGATATCCGGTGCAGCGGCAGAGCACGCCGCCCAGAGTATCCATCACCTCGTTTTCTGTTGGCTTTTGATTCCTTTCCAGCAGCGCAGTCGCCGCAACTAACATCCCCGGCGTGCACGCGCCGCACTGCGCTGCGCCATGCATCAAAAATGATTTCTGCAGCTTGTCGTATAAAGGGCCGCGCTGCGCCAGGCCCTCAACCGTGGTGACTTCACATCCTTGTGCCTGCGCGGTGGCAACGAGGCAGGCGCAAACCGGCTCGCCATCAAGCAAAACGGTGCAAGCCCCACAATCGCCCGCGTCGCAGCCGACCTTGGTTCCGGTCAAGCCAAGCTCTTCTCGTAGTATGCTGGAGAGTCTTGCCAGCGGAGAGGCTGTAATCGAAACCACCCTGCCATTCACGGAAAAACTGAGCGTGGCTTGCACGTCGGTAAGCTGTTCGGTGGTTGCCATATCAGCTGACGCATATCTGAAGAGCGCGCCGGACCAGAGTAAGTACGGCATCGCGACGGTAGGCTGCGGTCGCGCGCACGTCGTCTATTGGTGAAAGAGTTCTCAGGTGGTGCGGTGAAACAAGCCCGCCCAGGTCACCTTGTGCCGGCACACCATTCAAGGAGCATTCCAATTCCCTGAGGCGCTGCGCACGAGCGGAACATGAGCCTACGGCAATTCGAATGTCACGAATTCGGCGCCGCTCGTCCATGGCGAGCACAACTGCAACCATAGCAATTGAAATCACAAGGTAGCGCCGCGCGCCTAATTTCAGGAAGAGCGAACGAGCATCCTCAACCACGCGCGGAATGATCACCGCGGTCAGAATTTCATCCGCCCGTCGCAAAGTCTTGCGGTTGCCCATGATGAAGTCTTCCAGCGAAACCCGGCGCGTGCCGCCGCTCGATACAAGCTCCACCTCCGCATCCAGCGCCAGCAAAGGCGGGACGCCATCGGCAGCCGGAGAAGCGTTGCAAAGATTGCCCGCAATTGTGCCGCGGTTCTGAATCTGGACGCCACCGATTTCGCGGGCCGCGCTCTTCAGCATGTCGAAACAGGGGGGAAGTTGGGCGGCTATCACTTCGCTCCAGGAGGTCAGCCCGCCAATACGGAAAGAATCCTCGTGAACTGAGACCCCCTTAAGTTTGCTTACAGCGGTGATGTCCACGACCGGAGTAGACGGCCATCTCTCGCCCAGCGCCGGATAAAAATCCGTGCCACCGGCCAACACCTGGGCGCGGTGATGCTGCAGCGCGTTCACGGCTTGGTCGAGAGTCGTTGGTCTGAGATACACGTCACTGTCCGGCAAGTCGGCAATGGTCGCCGAAATGGCTCATTCTTATACGAAACGGGGGATTTGTACAGCAGGTGAGGCGCTCGAAACCGCAAAGGTTTACGCGTTAGTCGTTGGAATCCCGCTGCGCGGCTTCCAACTGAGTGCGCAGTTCCTCGCGGTCTTCGGGCAGTATGTTGGTGAACATGATTCCATTTCCTATGTTCGGATCACAGGTCATCACTTTTCCCACCGCGAGCACGCCTTCCCCCATGTGTAATGTAATTTCAACCTCGGTGCCTTTGGCCAAGGGGAACATGGTTTCGATGTAGCAGCCTCCCAGGCTGATGTCGGAAGTGACCGCCCCGGTTGCAAACTTACGCCCCGCCGGTGTGACTTCTACCCGTACACGCATCTTCACACGCGGATGCCGCCTTCGTTCCTGGCGGGCAAAGGAGTCGTTCCCGTAATCCGTGGCCATGGTCAATGTTGCTGCAGCGGAAGAAGTCTCGGTTAGGATACATTGCGGCCAAAAGCTTTTATTAGGCTCAGTATTGATTCGTCGCGGATGAGCGAAGATAGTCTGATATCCGATAACATGTGAACGCGAAAGCAGGCCATGCATCGTGCCTGGCCTTATTTCTGGATAGTCACCTCTGAGTCGAGTGGGTGAAAATGAACATCAGGCCAAGTTTTGTCTCCGTTGCAGTGATCGCGGTCGGCATTGCCCTCGTACCGTTACTAGGATGCAGTAAGAGAAGTGTGCCCAGCGGGACCGCATCGCAGCCAAAGACTTCTGGTGTACGTGTCGAAGTTGGCAGCGCTGCCGTCCGCGTTAATACTCCCACGGCTCAGTTTGTGCTGCTTCCAAGCGGATACTTGCAAGGCATGCTGGCTGGCGACTCGGGTCTGCGTACTCTGGATGATCCGCCGAACCGCCAGGCTCAGCAGATTGTCGTCGCGGGCAGAGAGATTGGCGATTTGACCCTTGATCTCTCGGGCGCTAGGGTGAGCGAAGCGGCTGGCAAATTGGGCGTCCTCGGCAAGCGAATAGAAATCAAGGGAACAAGTCCAACGGCCGGCCTTGCGGAAACACTGGCAATCGAGATTTATGATGATTTCCCCAGCGTAGCTTTGCTTTCAGCTGACTATCAGAACACCGGCAACCAGGAGGTGCATCTCGACCGTGTCTCCCTTGCGAGTCGCACTCTGAATGCATCGCAGGCCGATCGCGAGGTTCCACCGTATGCCATGTGGTCCTTCCACGGCGCGAGCATCAAGTGGGGAAAAGATGATGTGCTACCGATCTCGAAGAAATTTATCCAGGAGAATCCGTTCGGGACGCCAGTGGAGACGGAAGGCGATCTCGGGCGCGTCGGCGGCGGCATTCCTGTGGTGGCGTTCTGGACGCGCAATGTTGGTGAAGCTATCGGACACGTCGAGACTCTTCCTCTGAGCCTCTCAATTCCCGTCAAGACTCAAGCCGATGGCAAGGTCCACGCTGCTGTTCAGCTTTCGGTACAGACGGCCTTAAAGCCTGGCGAAGTCTATTCGACGCCGCGCGCCTTCGTTGCCGTCTACAAGGGAGACTTCTATGAGCCTCTGAGCCTGTGGTCGAAGGTGGTGGACCGTGAAGGACTGTCGCGGCCGTCAAACAATGAAGAGAACTACGCGATCAGCTGGTGCGGATGGGGATATGAGGCTAATGTAACTCCCAAGCAGATGGTGGACACGATTCCCAAGCTCAAGGAACTGGGTATTCATTGGGCCACGCTCGATGATCGTTGGTTTAACAACTACGGCGACTGGCAGCCGCGTCCTGACACTTTTGCTGGCGATGCAATCCAGAAAATGGTGAAAGCCTTTCACGATCAGGGAATCAAGGTGCAGATCTGGTGGCTGCCGCTGGCGGCGGAAGATGGCAGAGGCGGTTACGGCGAGCACAAGTACGTGCTTTCTGACGTCGTGAAGCAACATCCGGACTGGCTGATCCTCGACAAATCCGGCAAGCCTGCGCTGATGGCCCGCAATCTCCCTACTCTGTGTCCTGCACTTCCTGAAGTGCAAACCTACTACAAACACCTTACCGACCGATTTATCAAAGACTGGGATTTCGACGGTCACAAGCTCGACAACATCTATTCCACGCCACTCTGCTACAACCCGAAGCACCATCACCCATCGCCCATGGATTCGGTGTACGCCATGGGCGATGTGTACCGGATCATCTTTGAGACCACGCGCTCGCTAAAACCGCAGAGCGTCACCCAAAGCTGCCCCTGCGGTACCCCGCCGAGTCTGGCATGGTTCCGCTATATGGATCAGGCGGTCACGGCCGATCCCGTGGGCTCAGCGCAAGTGCGCCGCCGGATCAAAATGTATAAAGCCCTGCTCGGCCCGAATGCTGCCGTGTATGGAGATCACGTGGAGCTGACTCGAATCACCTCCCTCGGAGCCCACGAAGAAGATGTGGGCCGCGACTTCGCTTCAACCCTGGGCACCGGAGGCGTGCTCGGGACCAAATTCACCTGGCCCGACTACGGACCACAGTTCAAGAATGTCGAGCTCACGCCCGACAAAGAAGAACATTGGAAGAAGTGGATCAGCCTCTACAACCAGAAGATGCTCTCGAGGGGTACCTTCCGTAATTTATACGTGATCGGCTACGACAACCCAGAAGGTTACGCGATCGAGAAAGATGGAACCATGTATTACGCGTTTTTTATCGGCCCGAAGGATGTTTCGAGCAACAAGCCGGTTGGGCGGTGGACAGGAGACTTGGAGCTCAGAGGTCTGGGCGCTGGCCAATATCATGTCACTGATTACGTGAACGGCAAGGACTATGGCACAATAGCCGGTCCAACCGGCAAGCTTCACGCCGAATTCGTAGACACCATGTTGCTGCAGGCTGAACCGTCGCCGGCGCATTAGAGCTGCAGCAGATAACTTATGACAGTACTGCTTTGCTTTCTTCTGGGCTGCATAGCCGGGCTGCGTTCGCTAACCGCTCCGGCGCTCGTGTGCTGGGCCGCGCAGCTTGGTTGGTTGCAATTCTCCGGCACCAAACTGGCCTTCATCGTCAAGCCGTGGACAGTTGCTTGGTCTATACTGCTGGCCTTTATCGAACTTATGGCAGATAAGCTTCCAGGAACTCCGGCGCGTACCGCGCCGGTTGGACTGATCGCGCGCATTGTGCTCGGCGGGGCATGCGGTGTGGCGATTGCGATCAGCGCGGGAATGAGCGTGCCGCTTGCCGCGATTGCCGGCGTCATAGGCGCCCTGCTTGGGACGTACGCCGGATACAACATTCGTCATGCTCTGGTTTCGCGGTGGCGGCTGCCGGACTCCGCCGTGGCCCTGGCAGAAGACACGGTTGCGATCACGGGTGGATTGTTGATCGTGTCGCGCTTTTAGACTGCTGGTTTGACACCAAGAACTGCTATTCAGCACTTGCAGCCTTTAGCATTGCGGCTTTCGAACCTTCCGCAAATCTCTTTTGAAGCATTCGGGACAAGGGATATCCCACTCTGGCCAACATCTTCTGCGGTCGGGAAAACGCGAGGATGTCGTACCACACCTCATCTTCGGACCGGTTCCATTCGACCGTGAAGCTTTCCTCTCCGCTCTCTGCGTGTTCCGCGAGCGTGCCATAGGCAAAACCGTACCGAGCCACGGGGCCGTCTTCGTCGACGACGCAGACGATACGAGCGGCGTTGAGCGAATAGAATCCAAAGTGTTGCACCAGGAGCGCAAGGTTCGTTCCAACCTGTATCGGGGCGCTCGGCCAGTAAAGATGCAGCCACGGCAAATTGAACATTTGCCATGAGCGAATTGCCTCCATCGCTGGACGCCACGTATTTTCACCTCTACCCAGGAGAATGCGATTGCGGTCTACGTTGTAGCCTCGTGGCACGGTGGTAGCTGAAGCACCGATGGCGGCGGACGAAAACGCTGACTGCTGCTGGCGGGTAAGGAATTTTTCAACTTCGTCAACCGATGGTGCCCGGAGGAGGAACAAGCGATGCCGACGCCTCTGCGTGCCTGTGAAATTTGCGCCAACTTACGCGCGGCATACGCCGCATGCGTGCGCGTACAGGCGAAGTACATTTCGAATATGCTTCTGAACCAGCGTCTCCGGCTTTGTTTGAAGCTTGTGGGCGCGGATCGTCGGGTACTGTGATGGGAGATACTGGCTGATCAGAGTCAACGGTATGTCAGTCGCGGAGAGATTCTCGAACAAACTTGTGACTTCGTTCTGCACCCTTGACTCGTGCCAATAGTACCGGCACCGATCGCTATAGCTAAACGCACGAGAGATGGACTGCTCATCTCTGTCACCTTGATAATAAGAGCGCCAATGAACCGAATTCTGCAGCATGGCGGTTTCAAGCGCCTCCCGGACTTGCGACAGCCGGTATCCTTTGCGCCGGCCCAGTAACTCGCGCTCAATCGAGCTCAAGGCGAAGATGGCTTCACGATAGGCGAAGGTCAGCCAGGGCCCCACCTTCAGAATTGCGAAATGATCTTCCACGAGTTGCGCGAGAGCGCCGGCGGTCTGATAGTCGGTGGAATGGGCTTCGTACGCAAGGCAAAGATTCCTGGGTAATGCCGCAGCGAGGCTTTGAGCTTGCCTTCGATCGTAGTCAAAGATTTCCTTGTCGCCAAAATCCACGCCGGGTTGTACGACTAGTGCAATGACTCTCTCCCAGGCTGCGGATAGACCCTGCTGAGCGAACGCGCGCTGAAACGTCTCCAAGGTGCGATGAACGTTTTCTGTCGGGGTCACAGCGGGACGCCCGCCAGAATCTGATTCGCCCCCAGGAGCTGGTACTTCACTCCCAATCACGTAGAGCAGCGGGGACAAGGTCTCCGGCAACTCGCGGTTGGCTGTTTCTGCCGCCTTGCAGAGAAGTGCGGCGCGGTGCGCAATAGTCTCTTCTGTTGGTCCACCGATGTCGCCACCGCACGCCATACTCGCGTCGAGATGGATTTTGCGATATCCCGCCGATACGCATGCCCGAACCAGCTCGCAGGCTTTCTCCATGGCTTGGTTCGCCGGTTCGGCGCGCCATGGGTAAGGACCAAGGTGGTCGCCTCCCAGAAGAACTCGTTCGCGAGAGAGTCCAGCGCGTTGTGCAGCCGCGTGAACATAGTCCCCGAACTGTTGCGGCGTCTGGCCTGTGTAACCTCCTTGTTGATTGACCTGGCTGGATGTGGACTCGACATTCAAGAACCCGCCGTCATCAAGGGCCTGAGGTATGGCGGCATCGATAACTGCCGGATGGGCTGAGCACACTGCGTAGGCGCCGACACGTTCTCCGCTCCGGTTGCGGGCAATTAAATCCTGCAGGCTCAACATTTTGGTCGCACGCAATTGTCGGGGTTGGCTAACTCGCAAGGCAGACTCGGATCTAGGTAAACATCGCCATGCAGCTCGTTGGTGCCGGATTTAATGACGGCGTTCAGGATCGCGCCGTTGCCGCGACCGAATTCAGCGCTGTATGCGTTCGTCTGCACCTTGAATTCGGCGATCGCATCCACGGATGGCTGAATCTTGCTTGCCGGTTTCATAGTCCACAACATGATACGCGCCGGGTTTCAAAGCCCCACAGTTCGATCTCGCCAGTCCACGACTTCCCTTATCAGGAGCAAGGAACGGGTAGTATATTCGCCTCTCTTTCTGGATGGCGTGTGTTTCAGGCCAGTCGCAGCCGAGGGTTATCTCGGTGTTGTAGATGTCGATCCATTTCTTCCAGTACGCCTCCTTTTCGCGAGTCAGCAAGATGACTGGTATGCTGGCGATTCCGCTGTGAGGAGACGGAGGAGCAGAATGAAATATCGCAATTACCTTACTGTCATCGCTCTCGTATTCCTCGGCACGTTTGCTGCTCGGGTTTTCTCGTGGCCGGTGCTTGCAGGCACAGCACCCGCCAAAGAAACGAGTTCCGAACAAGCCCTGAACTCCCTTGCCGCACTACAGCCTATCGACGTGCACGTTCATATATTCAAGAGCGATCCCCTGTTTCAAAAGTTTTTCGAAGCGACCCGACTGACACTTGTGAATATTCTGGTAATGGATGACACGCTCCTGTACCGCAAAGAAGCACAGCCGCAGATAACGGATGCACTGAACCTCGTGCACTCCAGCCACGGCCACATTTTCCTGTGCACGACCTTCGATCCGTACAAATTCAATGACCCCTACTTTCCGAGTGAAGCCATAAAGCAAATTGATGAGAATTTTGCTCAAGGCGCCGTGGCGGTGAAGATCTGGAAGAACATCGGTATGGAAATCAAGGACCGCAACGGCAAGTTCATCATGCCGGACGATCCCAAATTCACGCCGATTTACCGGGAGATCGCCAAACGCGGGAAAACTTTGATGTCCCACGTTGCCGAGCCTGACGTCGCCTGGGGACCCCGCGATCCCTCCGATCCTTCTTGGTCTTATTATCAGGAACATCCTCAGTGGTATGTGGAAGGCAAGGCCGGCTTTCCCGCGAAGAAAACCATTCTCGAGGCGCGCGATCACATACTGGCGAACAATCCCAAACTCCGCATGGTAGGAGTGCATTTGGGCAGCATGGAAAAGAATCTTGATGGCATCGCCAGCCGCTTCGATCAGTATTCTAATTTCGCGGTAGATACGGGCGCACGCATGGAGTATCTGATGTTGGCGCCCACGGAAAAAGTCCGCGCCTTTCTAACCAAATATCAGGATCGCGTGCTGTATGGTACTGACCTGGACCTTGTCGCGACGGCCAACGCTGAGGAGTCGCTGAAGGAGTGGCAGAAAGCCTATGTCCGCGATTGGAGGTTTCTGGCGACAGACGAAACTCTAGACCTGAATGGCAGGACGGTGCATGGCCTGAAATTACCGGAATCCGTGCTCCGCAAGATTTATCGGACGAATGCTCTTCACTGGATTCCTGGAGTGCGTTGATCGTTTGCGCGGTCTGCAGTTTCGGTTTCCCACGCCCAGAATAGTGATGCGCACCCGCACCTGACGAGACCAGGCTCTGTGAATCCACTTCAGGCATTGCTGAACTTAAGCGAGAGTGAAAAGCAAGCCCGTGGCCTGACACATACTCCGCAGGAGACCGCACAGCAACCCGGCAGCTGGCGAACCATGTATCAGCGGTTTCTGACCTTCACAACTGAAATCACCGCGTATCTCAAACATGCAGGGATTGACGGAGGCAATCGTTTCCCACCCGTGGTCTTTCTCATTGGCGCAGGCAGTTCTGATTACATCGGACGCGGTCTAGCGCTCTTATTGCGCCGCCAGTGGCGCACTGAAGTTTTCGCCATCCCCAGCACCGACTTGCTCACGAACATGGACGAGTTTAGGCTCGAGAGAGATTATCTCTGGATTTCATTCTCACGTTCCGGTGATAGCCGCGAAGGGGTAGCCGTTCTGGAGAGAGCGCTCCAGAGTTGCCCAAAAGTGCGGCATCTAATCGTCACCTGCAGCCAGGCGGGAGCTATGGCGCGACGCTGTGCCTCGTCAGGCGGAAAGGCGATGGCCGTAGTGCTGGATGATGCCGTAAACGACCGTGGGCTGGCGATGACCAGCTCGTTCAGCAACATGGTAGTGGCCGGTCACTGTCTGGCGCACTTCAAAGATCTCCGCTATGACGAAAAGGTTCTGGAGAGCATAATCGGGCTCGCCACAAGGTTCCTCGCCAGCGCTGCCGAAGCGGCATACTCGATCAGCCAACGCGAATGTTCCGACGCTTGCTTTATCGGCACGGGCGCGCTGCGCGCGGTGACTGCTGAGTCCGCGATGAAGCTGCTCGAGCTTACCGCGGGCAAGGTTCACAGTATGCATGAATCCGCCCTCGGCCTGCGCCACGGGCCTATGTCAGCGATCGATCAGAACACTCTGTATGTTCAATTTATTCCCGGCGACACACAGCGCCGGAACTACGAGCTCGATTTGCTGGATGAGATTCGTGCAAAGAAATTGGGGAAGCTGCGCGTTGCGGTGACTCCCCGAGATTTCGAGCGCCTCGACGGAGCAGCCGATTACATCCTTTCGCTGGATGCGCCTGCCGATTTCGACGATAACTATCGTATTCCGCTCGACGTGATTCTAGGCCAGTTGCTCGGCCTGTTTGCCTCGATCAAATCAGGACTCAAGCCTGACATTCCGAGTCCCGGCGGCGTGATCAATCGCGTAGTCTCCGGAGTCAAGATTTACCCTTAATCGGGTGATGCAGAACCAGGAGGAGAATGCCGCAAGTCGATGTGTGCGTGGTTGGCGAGATCAATCTTGATCTGATTCTTTACGGGTTGCCAGAACCACTGGTCCTCGATCGTGAGTTGCTGGCAAGTAACCTTGCACTAACGCTGGGAAGTTCGTCTGCCATCTTGGCGCACAACTTATCTGTGCTTGGTACCAAGGTCGGTTTCATTTCCAAAGTTGGGCCGGACCCATTAGGAAACATCGCACTGGAACGGCTTTCCGCGGCGGGAGTTGATGTTACTCGTGTGAAGCACGCAAGCTCAGGCACTGCTACCGGCCTTAGCGTGATTCTGCCACAACCTCAGCACCGCTACATTCTCACTTACCCCGGTACGATGTTTGAGATGCAGTACTCGGATATCGACCTCAAGTATTTGCTCTCGGCGCGCCACCTGCATCTTTCGTCGTTCTTCCTGCACAAGGCGCTGCGGCCGAGCATTCCCGATCTTTTTCGCCGAGCGAAAAATGCAGGGCTCTCGACTTCACTCGACACGAATGACGATCCCGAAGACAAATGGGAACGCGATGTGCTGGATGTTTTGAAGTACGTCGACGTCTTCCTTCCTAACGAGGCCGAAGCAAGAAAGATCACGCGGACCGAATATCTTTCCGAGGCGATTGATCAGTTGGCAGCAATGGCCAAGGTAGTGGTTGTGAAGCGCGGTTCGGCGGCCGCCATCTGCCGTTCGGGCCAGCAGCAATGGAGCTTGTCGCCGCCGAGCGTTAACCCGGTTGACTACGTCGGGGCAGGCGACACCTTCGGCGCCGGCTTCCTGCACAAATACTTACAAGGTGCAAAACTCGAGGACTGTCTGGCGTACGCCAACCTTGCGGGCGCGTATTCGACCACAAACGAAGGTGGCACCGAGGCCTTTCTCGATCGCGCTGCCTTGACTCGCTTTATCCAGCAGCGCGGCTCTGAAGATCATGGTTAGCTTTTTTCCATCATCGCATTGGGATTTTTCCTCGGCGTGCGCCAGGTTACCGATCCCGATCATTGTCATAGCTGTTACGACGTGCGAAGGTTGTTGGGTTACACAGGTTGGATCTTTCGGCTTCGAGGGTTACCCCGGTAATTCGCCTGCGCCAAACTTTCCACTTAGGATGAGCCTCACGACAGCGCTGCCAAGTTTAGCAGGCAGTTCTTCAGGGTGACGCTTATGGCGACTACAGCTATGGCATATGGGGAGCGCCGCTTCGGGGCGGCGTATTCGGTTCGGATTCTTGTGACGTTGGGAGTACTTGGGCTGATTGTGGGACTCTGGGCTGGGCAGCAAGACCCGCGTACCACATCCCATCTTGAGTTGGTATGGATTTCTGTCGGCTTGGTGGCCGCAGTGGTGGCCTTGTGGATTGTCCTGGGCAAGACCGTTCTCACCATCAGCGATTCTGGCGTGCGGCGAGAGTCGATACTGGGAGAGCACGAGATGGCCTGGAGCCAGATCCTGGAGACGCGCTATCGCGTCGTTCCGATCAACACCTACGCACACTTTGGTCTCATTGGAGCCCTGCTTGCCATGTCGAGCAAGTCGCGCCGCGCGCTGTTCACACTCGAACTGATCAGCAACGAGGGCAAGAGGCTGAAGATCACGTCTACTTTCCGAAACGTCGATGAAGCGATCGGCATTATTCTTGCCCGGATTTTGCCGCCGATGATTGAGAGCGTGAAAACAAAGCTGCGGCGCGGCGAGACGGTGGAGTTCGGGGGTATCAGGCTCTCGGCGACGACTGTCAACTGGAAGAACACTTCCCTACCAGTATCAGAGATCAGCAAGGCCGAACTGGCGGGTATTTATTTGAAAGTCAAGCGGCAGGGAAAATGGCTGGCCGCTATCAACGTCAAGTCGGACAAAGTGCCGAACGTACTCGTATTCCTTGAGGTCCTGGAATCAATAGCGCCCCAGGTTAAGTCAACCGGAATCGATCCCCTCGCGCGCGTGCGGGTATAGCGAAACTTGCATCTTTAAGCGCGCTTGTGAACGCCCTTTTTGAAGTTCTCCAGCATGTGATCACAGGTCCGCATGGTAAAGGCTACTATCGGCATCGTTGTAGTCTTATCCGTACAACTTGGAAAAATGCTGGCATCGCAAATGTAGAGATTCGGAACGTCGTGAGTTTGCGCCCACTTGTTGGTTACGTATCTCTTAGGGTCATTCCCAAACCGGCAGACACCAGTCTCATGCAAGCTGGTCCCCGGCCGGTTAGGTTCGCCGTCAGCGCCCCACATCTCGCCACCCATCGCTTTGAAAAGATCAATCATTACTTGCTTTGAGTGTTCCCACATCAACAGTTCGTTCTGGCCCCACTGGAAGTGAAAGCGTAGCTGCGGAATTCCGAATATGTCCTTCTTTTCGGGATCAATATCGACGTAGTTGGTGGCGCTGGGTAGAGTGGGAGCCTGGATCAACGCGCCAATCGGAGTTGGGTAATAGCGCTTGATCTCGCCTTTGAATCCCTTTCCAAAGCCTTCGATCTGTCCGTAATACCATGGAAACTCTCCGCAGCCGCCGCCGATATACAGGGAATAGCCCCGAATGAATTTCTCTTGGTGGGGATTTTTCAGATTTTGCCAACGTGGCATCCAGGCGACCGTGGAATCGGCAATATTGTCAGGAGTTGCGGGCTGCCCAAGCAGCCTTGGTAGATAACCGTACCCGGGGTTGCCGTACAAGTGCTCGCACAAATTCCGGCCGAGTTGTCCGCTAGAATTGGCGATGCCGGTCGGCCAATGCCGCGACTTCGAATTCAACATGATGTGCGCAGTCTCAACACAGGATGCAGCAAGCACCACTACTTTGGCATAGACCTCCACGTCTTTCTTGGTGGCGCGGTCAACGTATGCCACACCCTTCGCCATCCCGTTTTCGTCAACGATCACACCTTGCACCAGAGCATGGGTAAGAAGGGTGAGATTCTTGGTGAGTTCGGCCTCGGGAATCGTGAACCACGTGGGAGAGAAGAACGACCCGACCTCACATCCACGGCTGCAATTCCCGCAGTAATGACACGCAGGATGGCCGTTGTGCGCGACCGTCAGTTGAGCACATCGGTCGGGCAGATATGGTGCGCCGACCTTTTCGCCTGCCTTTTGGATGATGTAATCAATACATCGCCAAGGCATTGGCGGCAGATACTCGCCATCCGGATTGCTTGGCCGATTCTGAATGGTACTGGCCACCCCCATATACCGCTCGGCCTTCGAGAACCAGGGCGCAATTTCTGCATAATCTACTGGCCAGTTTTCGCCAAATCCATCAAGATCTGCCGCCTTGAAATCGATGTCTCCGAACCGCGCCGAAGAGCGCCCCCAAAAATTGGCCTTGCCGCCGGTAGCTTTGCATCGCTTCCAGTACCAGTCGGTACCTGGGGCGTTTGTGTACGCCACATCGTGCTCGAAGAGGTCTCTACCCTCGCTGTACTCGGACTCCTCCACCGAGTACGGCTCCTGGTGTGCCTTTCCCTGGAGCCGCAAGGGGTCCCCGTATCCCCGATATTTCAAGTCGTAAACTTGCCGATGCCGACGATAATCCTCCGCCGGATTTGTGCGCGGCCCCGAATTGATCGCGCACACTTGCAATCCCGCCTCGCACAGCATTTTCATGGCTGTGCCGCCACCGGCTCCCGTTCCCACCACAATCGCGTCGTAGACCTTTGTCGCCAAGGGACAAATCCTCCTAGTTCACTCTGATAGGCAATCGAACTGAATCAGCTTGCCGGTTTAGGAAGATTTGCGTGTTCCGGATCGTCAGGATGACTACAACCCGGCATCTTCGGCCACACTGTCCGGAGTCCGGGATAACCAAGGCTTTCTAATCCGATCTTGGTCGTGTAGTAACCGACCACGGTGTACTCCCGCATCAATCGGAAGAAAGCGCGTCCACCTTCCGTCGTTGGCTTGAATTTCGCTTTGTACGCAAGTTCTTCCATCAGGCTGTTCTGCTGTTCGGGCGTGCAGTCCATGAAGCTCCGACCGAACTCCGAGTTGCAGCGGGCGTTCACCCAATCCAGACCAGCAATGAATCTGTTCTGTGCATCATTGCCCATCTCGATCGCGTCCTCGGTCGAGCGAATGTCATGCGATGCGCTCACTGGAACTCGATTCGCCACCATAAAATCGATGAACTCGGCCACCCCCGCCTGTTTGGCTCCGGGCGTGTCATCTTCCGGAATGATCATCTCCGCGATGTGCTCAAGCATCGCGTAATGCTGTGGAGAGAAAAATAGAGGCTTGTACGGACCCCCAGGAGCCAGTGAGATCGTGGTTTGAGGATGATCCTGCGGGCACGCAAAAACCCATTTACGGAATCCTGGGAACGTCCCCGCAATAGCCGCCATGCCAATATAACGGAGAATTTCGCGGCGCTCAGTGCCTTGTCCGCCCATTCGAGGCTCCAGTGATACCTTTCTTGACCACGATTTCTTAAGGCACGCTTTCTAGCACCCCGCGGAATACAGTGTCAAGTACGCGCGCTGCTCACTCACCAAACCAGTTTGACGCTGAATGTCCCACGTGGTACTGATTGGAATCTTGTTGTGCACAAGCACCAAATGAGATTGCGGCTGCAAATATACGCACTGACGATCGGTATTCTCTTAGTGCTTGACCATTCCCTGTCTGGCCAAACTTCGAGCCGTCCTCTATTCAACGGAAAAGATTTGGATGGTTGGCAGCAAGTCGGTCCAGGCTCGTTTGTCGTCAAGGACGGCACCATGAAAACAGAGGGTGGCATGGGCATGCTTTGGTACACGCGACAAAAAATCGGACGAGCAACAATTCGCGTTGTATTCAAACTCACCGCGAAGGAATCGGATTCTGGAGTCTTCATTCGCATCCCGGCGAAACCTACCGAGCCGTGGATGCCGATCAACCGCGGTTACGAAGTTGAAATTGGGGATTGGCCCGATGATTACTCCTGCACCGGCGTGCTCTACACATTCACGAAAGCCTTAGCGCGCCCGATCAAACCGATCGGGGAATGGAACACCATGGATATTACGATTGATGGCCCGCACACGATCGTATACCTCAACGAGGTAAAGGTCACCGATTTCACTGAAGGACAGCCCGTGCCGCCGAAACCCCCAGGCTCTCATGATCCTGACCGAGGCCCCCGGCCGGACTGGGGCTACATTGGCCTGCAGAATCACCAGGGATCAGAGGTTTACTTCAGGGAAGTATCCCTAATTCCCCTCACAAAGTAGTCCCAACCTTCACGCTTAGGCATTCGGATTCGGCCGTTCAAGCCAGGCACGAAGATGTTCTTGATACAATCACGCGAGTTGTGCGCATACATCAGATAACGAGGGGCAGCGTGACGGCACCGACGCATTTCCTGCAAGACATAATGCGGCAACCGGCAGAGATGCAACGGACCATTGACTATCTCACCGGTCCGGGACAAGAGGCGCTTGCAAAGGCCACAGCGCTAATCCGGTCGGCTCGCGACGTTGTCATCAGCGGCATAGGCGCCAGCCTGAACGCTGCCATGGGCCCCGTGTCGCTCTTTCACCAGGCAGGCCATCCCGCTCACATACAAGAGGCAGCGGAATTGCTGCACTTTACCACGGTTCCTGGCGGATCGGTTATCGTCGCTATCTCCCGAACCGGGCGCAGCATTGAGATTGTCCAACTCCTCGCCAAGGCGAAAACCAGCGGCGCGACCGTGATCGGCATTACGAATTCCCCCGACAGTCCGCTGGCGACTGAATCGGAAGTGGCCATCGTTGTGCCCGCGATGCTGGACTATGCGATTTCCGTAAACACCTTCTCCACGCTTTTAGTCGCTGCAAGTGCGACGGCCAGCTCGGCTACGACAGACTTCCAGTCTGTTGTCCCCGCGTTAGTAAACTCTGTGCGTGAAGCTGGACGCCGTCTGGAATTCTGGCAAACGCAACTGGAAAAGTCCGCCTGGCTCAGGACTGAGGCGCCGTACTATTTTCTTGCACGCGGCGGCAGTGTAGGAACCTGCCATGAAGCGCGCCTCTTGTGGGAAGAAGGCGTGAAAATGCCCGCGACCGCAATGACCACGAGCAGCTTTCGCCACGGACCACAAGAGATCGTCCGGCAGGGAATGCGGTTTGGCATGTGGATTGATCAGTCGCAAATGCGCGACCAGGATTTGGCCGTGGCCCATGATCTCCGGGAATTAGGCGCATCAGTCATGCTCGTCGGTGAAAACCTCCCACAGGATGCGGCGGACCTCGTCTTCCAGCTCCCCACTTCGCCGCCACGCTGGCAATTTGTGATCGATGTTCTTCCCGTCCAGCTTGCCGCAGAACGCCTGTCCAGGCAGGCTGGAGTCGACTGCGATTCCTTCCGGATCTGCTCTTACGTAGTCGAAGACGAGCACGGCTTGCTGCGGAAGAAGGCGGAGCTATCGCAGAATGCAGACTGACCGGCGCGTTCCCATTGTGGTTTTAGGAGGTGCTGCTCTGTGGGTGGCGTTGCGGGGTTCGGCGAATCCGCTACAACTGGGGTGCGACGCCAGTTAGCGCTCATCGGCGGTCCTGGTGGGCCAGATTACTAAGATTGGGCTAGGTCACAAAAACCTGGGAGAAGAAGTGACGGCGCTTATTCCATGGAACTGGAAACAGAGGAGAACACGTTATTCGCGTTCGTCCCGACAAGCCGAATCGTACCAACGACGATTACAAGGATCACAGCAAGCATCACGGCATATTCTGCGATGTCTTGCCCCGCTTCATCTGACCACAAATACCCCAAATCGAACATACTCACCCTCCTCCTTGTCGAAGTCATCATAGGTCTGATTACCATTGTGCCGATGCAGATTTTAGGCCAACGAAGAGAAGGAGAAAGACCCTGGCCTTTTGGATGAGAAGCTGTCATGCAACCGGGCGGCTAGTTTTGGACTCAAGGATTCAAGTAGTTTAGGGGAGGACTGTCCTTCTGGAACTTCCCGCAATTTTGGACCGAAACGGCTCTGCCACTGGCACGCTGGTGCCACCTGCCGACACAGTTGGGCCATAGTCAGCAGCGGATACTCAGCTTAGGATGTGCACAATTCAGCGTACTGACATGTTTCAGTATAGATTCCCCCCAGCAGAGTCAGATCAAGCTGAACCCAGGCGTGGTGACGGTGAGGGGGGTTATCGTGGTCACAATGCTGCAGCGGTTATGGTCAGACAGTCAGGGCCAGGACGTCGCTGAATACGCCGTAATGTTAGCCGTCATTTTGGCTATTGCCGTGGGAACCATTCGCCTGATTGGCGCTCGCGCTGACAACGTGTTTTCGTCTGTGGGAAGTGCGATCCAGTAGTAATTGCCGCGGAGTTACCTGCTCCGGCTCGAACCGACGAAAACTTCCTTTCCCACCAACTTCAGCTCTCGCCTTACTTGGTTAACGCGCTGCGTTAAGATTCGGCGGGATCCTTCGACAGCTTCCGTAGAAAAGTGGGTGGTCGCCGGGAAGCTGCCTTTGGAATCGGCCAGCGCCTTTCGCATATTCTCCGCGCCGCCGGCGTAGACCGGGTTCTCAATCTGAAAGAGGACGTACACTCCACGCTGGTTGGGCAGTCTTGCTATCTCAGCGTCCGTGAAAGGATGCAGCTCGTGCAAAGGCACTGCGAGATGATAGCAATAAAGAACGCCGCAGACGGCGGCGTTTTTTTGGCTTTGAGTTTGATAAGGCGCGGAGCTAGTTCTGAGCTGAGATGTTGAAGTTTACTGTGATATGGGCCTCGGTCTCGACCGCGCGCCCCTCCTGCAGGAAGGGCTTGAAATGCCACTGCTTGACCGCCTGGACCGCGGCAGCAGAAAGAATGTCAGGCCCACTGACAACCTGGACATCTTCGATATTTCCTTCTCTCCCAATTCGGACCTGCAATAGCACAGAGCCCTGCACGTTCATTTGCTTGGCCAGCGCAGGATAATCGGGATCAACGGCGTGCGACACGGCCTTGATTGTTTCTGATGAAAGATGGACTTGCGGATCCTGTGTTGTGACCGCCACCGGAGTGGGGCTTTCTGCATCGTCGGATGGAAATTCCAAATTCACCGGCGCATTGCGAGTCTGAATCGTCTGGTGGCGACCGTCGCCATAGGTGACGTCTACGTGGAGCGCCGGCAGCATTGTGCGCTGGGCGATCTCATCAGCAGCGGTGGTTGCAGCCTGCGCCTTAGTCGCGCGCGCCACGGACTGCGCATGCGCCTTCGCTTTGGTGATTTTCGCCTTTGAGGGGGTGCTCGGAGTATCCGTCGCCGAGCTGCTTGTGTTTGGACTTACCTGGGACGAATGGAAACTCAGCACGGGCAACCAGAATTCCTGATATTTCAGAATGACCAGTATGAGTGCGGTGAGCAGCAACACCAGCGCGAAGAGCATCTGGCTGCGGTGTTTTTGTGCGGGTGATTCCAGAGCGGCGAGATTAAGCTCTGGCGTGGATCTCTCCTCCAACATACGATGGGCGAGCCTCCTGCTCGTTGGGGGAGTCGACCTGCTGCCAGTATGCCCTGAAAACGGGGCTAAATCCAGCAAAACCGCAGCAGAATCGCGGGGGCTGGATTATCGTATAGAAACTTGAAGCGGGCAACTTTTTATCAGCCGTGTTTTGTTCGACTTACAAGTAGTAACCGGAAATGGCCCGCAGACGGGCGTTTCAAAGCGCCAGACGTGGAAATGGCCGCCAGTGGCGGCCACTGCGGAGAGAGCAATTTCGCTGATCTGATTAGTACAACCGGAAGCTCACTTCCACGTTGATCTGCACGGCTACCGGTTTACCGTCCTTCATGGCCGGTTCGAAGCGCCAGTTTTTAACCGCTTCGATGGCCTTCTCATCCAGACCCATGCCAAGATTGCGAGCTACACGAATGTCGCGGGGCTTGCCATCTGGGCCGACGATCAGCCACAGGACGCATGTTCCCTGGTATTTCGCCTTACGGGCTTCTTCGGAGTATTCCGGATCCGGGGTATAGACGCCACGAGGAGCTGAAACTCCCCCGCCGACGCGGAAGATTCCGCCGCCGGTGCCACCGCCACGGCCTTCGCCGACGCCCGGACCGGTGCCAACACCAACTCCGCCGCCGGAACCAGAGCCGATTCCACCGCCAGAGCCAGTTCCGTTCGAAGGTGGACCTGAGGGCAGGTGGGACATTGGATCGCCCAAATTGGGCAAGTTGTTCATGGCAATCTTGACTTGCGGAGGAACCGCTACGGCCGGCTCTGCAACCAGTTTGGGATGGTCATTACGCACAACCATCGCAGGCGGAGTGAGCGGCTGCATGTCGAACTTGGGAAGCTTGCCCTTGGGTGCCTGGAACTTGTCGCGGTCTCCGCCACCACCGCCGCCACCGGATTGCGTCTTCGCCGGCTGTAGAGTGGGAATGTTGTCAGTTGGTAGGTAGGTGACGATCTCGGTTGGTTTCGTTACTTGCTGCACGACGTGGCGCGTGATCATGGTGATGGTCACAATCGCGGCAATTGCCGCGATGTGTAACACGGTCGAGCCGAGCACACCATTTTTCTTGTAGTTGTAAAAGCCCCAGATATCTCGAACTGGAATTGGCCGCGAAGTCAAAACCAGAGGCGGTTGCTTCTTGGGAAAAAAGTAGTCATCCAAATTCCGGAAAAGGGATTTCAACAGCGACTCATCTACCGTGCCCTTCGGCAGCAGCAGATTCAGTTCGGGCTCGGCTGGGGTGCGGGTGCGGGGATTCATTTCCAATGTCGCCATGGTCTACCCGAGTCGTTCTCTAAGGGCAGCAGGTAATTCTCCCCTGCTCCTTAGCTTGATGAGCACATCGGCTGCCAAGTTGTCTACGGCAGCCGAATACTCTGTGATTCCTCTTCTTGCAACTCGACGATTGGCAAGAAGTTTGAGCTATTCCGTTCGCGTCTTTTTAGATGCTCAGACTCAGGAAACGTAACCTTGCGAAAATTGTACACGCTTTCCTAACTTTTTCGAGGTTCTTTTGCATGTCCCGTGGACAGCGGCCTTTGGTGCTGTCACAGGCTCAATGGACGTTGGTTCCCCCACTCCCTATAATGAGAAAAATCAATCATTTGGAGAGCTGAACCGAGTGCCTTTGGACCTCAAATCTACCATCAATCTGCCCCGAACATCGTTCCCCATGAAGGCCAACCTGCCGCAAAACGAGCCCAAGATTTTGGCCCAGTGGGAACAGAGACGGATTTATGACCGCATTCGCGACGTGCGCCGAGGGGCGCCGACATACGTTCTTCATGACGGGCCGCCTTACGCGAATGGCCCGATTCATTTGGGCACTGCGTTCAACAAATGCCTGAAGGATTTCATTGTGAAGTCCAAGACGATGGCGGGATTGGATTCGCCTTACGTCCCCGGATGGGACTGCCACGGTTTACCAATTGAGATCAAAGTCGACCAGATGTTGGGCGGTAAGAAGTTGCAGATGCGGCCCACGGACGTTCGGTTGGAATGCCGCAAGTATGCGGAAAAATATCTTAATTTGCAGCGTGAGCAGTTCAAGCGCATAGGTGTATTCGGACGCTGGGAACGGCCGTACTCGACCATGACCCCCGAGTACGAATCAGTAGTACTGCAAGAGTTCTATGCTTTCTTTGAAAGAGAATTCGTCTACAAAGGCCTGAGGTCCGTCTACTGGTGCATTCACGATGAGACGGCGCTTGCCGAAGCTGAGGTGGAATACGAGAACCATACCAGCCGGACCATATGGGTGAAGTATCCGCTTATAGGAGATCCCGCAGGTCTCGATCCTGCGCTGAAAGGAAAGAAGGTATTCACTGTCATCTGGACGACAACCCCATGGACGCTGCCAGCGTCGATGGCAGTAGCATTTCATCCTGCAGAAGAGTACGTGGCTCTCGAATCGGGCGGTGAAGTCTATATCGTTGCCGAGAGGCTGGCGGGTGACTTTGTCAGCAAGACTGGACTGACCACGCCTGGCAAGCTCGCGCACTTTCCGGGAATAAAACTCGAGCGGACAACTTTTGCTCACCCATTCCTCGATCGGGCAATTCTGGGCGTGGTGGCGGAGTACGTCACCATGGATCAGGGCACAGGGGTAGTGCACACGGCCCCTTCGCACGGCGCAGAGGACTTCGCCACGGGGGTGAAGTACAAACTCGATCTGACCTCAAACGTTGACGAAAAAGGTGTGCTGCACAACGGCTTGCCAGAATACGAAGGGAAGAAAGTTTTCGAAGCCAATGCTCCCATTGTCGAATTGCTGAAGAAACGCGGCGTGCTCATGCACGCAGAGCAGGTGGAGCACTCGTATCCGCACTGCTGGCGGTGCCACAATCCGGTGATCTTCCGCTCCACCGAGCAGTGGTTCATTTCCATGGAAACGCCGATGGACGGTGGCACGCTGCGCAGCCGCACTCTCGACGAAATCAAGAAGGTGAAATGGGATCCGGGCTGGGGCGAGGAGAGAATCGCCAACATGATTGCGACCCGGCCGGATTGGTGCATTTCACGCCAGCGGGTGTGGGGCGTGCCTATCGCCGTGTTCCTGTGCGAGAACTGCGCTCACCCGCTGAACCACAAAGCTACTAACCGGAAAGTTGTTGAACTGTTCGCGCGGGCAGGCGCTGACGCATGGTATACGCCGGAAGCCGACACCATCGCTGCGGGCGCAAAGTGTGCGAAGTGCGGTGGAACAAAATTCGCTAAAGAAACGGACATCCTCGACGTCTGGTTTGAGTCGGGATCGAGCCACGCCGCCGTGTTAGGGCGCGAACCCAATCTGCCGTGGCCCGCCGACGTCTACCTGGAAGGCGGTGATCAATTTCGTGGATGGTTCCACTCTTCCCTTCTCTGCGCCATGGGCGCGCAAGGCAGTCCGCCATACCGCATGGTGGTTAGTCCGGGATGGACGCTGGACGAGCAAGGCAATGCCTTGTCGAAATCGCGAGGAAACGACGTTGATCCGGTGGACATCGCCAATCGACTGGGTGGCGAGATCGTGCGCCTTTGGGTTGCGTCAGTGGACTTCCGCCAGGACGTGGTCGGCTCCCAGCGCCTCATGCAGCGCATGGCGGAGGCATATCGCAAGATTCGTAACAGCTTGTTCCGTTACGTTCTCAGCAATTTGTATGACTTTGATCCCGAGCGCGACGCAGTGCCCTTCGCGCAGATGGAAGCGCTGGATCAGTACATGTTGCGGCGCACGGGGGCAGTAAGTGCCGAAGTCGTGCGCTGGTACGACGAGTTCGCCTTTCACAAGATCTACCACGGCATAAATGACTTCTGCATCGTGGAGCTGAGCGCGTTCTACTTCGATGTGCTGAAGGATCGCCTTTACACCTATGCTCCGAAATCTCGCGGCCGGCGTTCCGCTCAGACTGCGATCTGGCGCATTGGCGAAGCGTTAGTTCGTTTGCTTGCGCCGATCGTCAGTTTTACCTGTGAGGAAGCCTGGAACTATTTCCCGCAGGTGAGCGATCGCCCTGACAGCGTTCATATCGCCAAGTTTCCGACAGCCTCTGACATCCTCGGCGGAGCGCCCCTCGATGATCTCAGGCAAGCCGAAGACTGGAAACTGCTGCTCGCAGTTCGCGACGAAGTGCTCAAGGCTCTGGAGGAGGCGCGGAATTCGAAACTGATCAATGATCGCCTGGAGGCGCAGGTCACTGTCAGCGCGGGAGAGCCCGCATATTCGGTTCTGGTCCGTTACCAAGATCAGCTTCGCTACTTGTTTATTGTTTCAGCGGTCGTTCTGGAACAACCTGTTTCGGGTAATGGCACGCGGCCGGTGAACGCGCAAATCAGCAAGGCACGCGGTAAGAAATGCGAGCGCTGCTGGAATTATTCTACGCAGGTAGGTGAAGATCCGGTTTACCCGACAGTATGCGAACGCTGCAGCACCGTGCTAAAACAGATCGAAGCGGAAGGCTCGTCGGGGGAATCTAAATAGTAGTTTCTGGAATGTCGACCCATGCCATGCGCAGATTTCACTTGTTAATAGCGCTCGCTGTGGTGTGCCTGGATCGGTTGAGTAAATGGACCATTGCCAGGAACATCGGCCTCCACGAGAGCATTCAGATTATTCCCGGATTCTTCCGGCTTACCCATGTGCAGAATAGAGGCGCTGCCTTTGGCTTATTCGCAGACTCGCCCTCAGAGTGGAAGATTGCCATCCTGGTGCTGTTTTCGATTGTGGCGCTGGTGGTGGTCTCGGCACTGCTCTGGCGTAACAGCCACTCTATGAACACCACCGGAATTGGGCTGGCGCTGATTCTGGGTGGTGCGATAGGAAATTTGTGGGACCGTCTGCTAAGCGGGCGAGTTGTAGATTTTCTGCTGTTTTACGTCGGCCAGTACCAGTGGCCTGCGTTCAACGTAGCCGACAGCGCGATCGTGGTTGGCGCTGCGCTGTTGGTTATCGAAATTTTGTTTACGAAATCGCCGGCGACGGCGAAGTCCGCTAATTCAAAATAACCACAGAAGGCACTTCGGTGCCCCCTGTGGTTGTAGCTACGCTGTTTTCTTTTGCTGTTGCGCCATTTGCGCGTAGAACTTCTTTGCGCCTTCCTCCATCTCCTGCGGGCTCAAGTCCTTCGTGTGGGTGCTGATGCTCCAGGTATGGCCGAAGGGATCTGCAAATTGGCCAAAACGGTCGCCCCAGAACATATCGCTGACAGGCATGGTCACTTTGCCACCTGCATCGACTGCTCTTTGGAATGACTTGTCGACATCAGGGACATACAAGTAGAACCCACCAGTGTTGCCGTCAAGCGTCTGGGGAGATTTAGTCGGCATATTCGGGAACTCATCGGACAGAAAGATGATGGAATCCCCGATCTTCAACTCGGCATGAGAAATTCTTCCGCTCGGGTCAGGCATCCGCATGATTTCTTCCGCACCCAGAGCCTTCTTATAGAACTCAATCGCTTCGGCTGCATTGCGAACCACCAGACTGGGAGTAACCGTATGAAAACCTGGGGGAATCGGTTTTATGGAAACTGCCATGATTTTTCTCCTTCCTCTTGTAGCCCTCTGGCTGGAGTAATTTGCTTGAAACCGCTAGGTATTCTAATCGCTGGCCTGCTGAGGGAAAGATGAAAAGTTGTAAAATCGCCCTTGTTGCGGCATTATGTTTTGTTTCTGAGAAGTTGGCGAAGCAAACAGGAGGGGATTACGGTACCCCGTACAACTGCCGATACACGTTCGCGTTCCGCTGGATTGCCTGCACGTACTCTCGCGTTTCAGTGAATGGAATGGACTCCACGAATTCCTGCGGATCGCGGTACTTCCCTGCCCCTAACCACTCTTCCACACGATCCGACCCCGCGTTATAAGCCGCCAGCGCATATTCAAACGCACCGAATTTGTCCACCATGGTTCGGAAATATCGAGTACCTAGTTGCAAATTGATCGCAGGAGTGAAAAGCTGCTGTGCGGAGTAGTGTCTCAGCTTTTCTTGCTTCGCAACCCCCTTTCCCACCTTCGGAAGTAACTGCATGAGGCCAACTGCGTTCTTGCGTGACACCGCGGCGGGATTGAACTCCGACTCCTGGCGGATCAGTGATGCGACCAGATAAGGATCCAGAGCATTCTGCGAGGAGTATCGCTTCAAGTCCGGCCAAAATGGCTTAGGGAAGAGCGCCTGCCAATACTCACGAGGCAGGCTGGACAAGTCCATAGCGAAGTAATCGGGCACAGCGCGCTTTAAAGTTTCAATCGCAACATCGTACCGGCTTGCCTCCTGATACAGACGCGCAGTTTCTGAAGGCACCCAACTGCCCTGCTCTTCGTTTCCAGCAGCCTGCAATTCGCGCACCGCGAAATCCATGAGCGCGCCGTTTGCCAGCAACTGCGCCTTCTGAAAGCGCAGGTTATCGGTTGGCGGATCATCAGCGTTGACCTTCGCTCCCGTTTTTATAGGAGGCACCCGGTCAAGCAGGGCAAGGTGTGGAGGATCGTCCTCGACTTTGATTTTCGTCAGCCGCTGGCGGGCCAGCTCACCATAGTAGAAGTTCCGAAATCGTTCGGAAATCTTCTGGTAGTATGCCCGCGCCGTGGAAAAATCGTTATCTTCTTCCGCCAGCCGGCCTCGCCAATACAGAGCGGCCGGAACTTCCGCCGAACTTGGATACAACGCAATCTGCTGTTCGAAGCCACTTCTGGCTTCGGCATTGCGGCCCTGGCGCAAACTCAGCCAGGCAGTCTTCCAGTGCGCATAAGCCGCACGGCTGCCGTTAGGAAATCGCTGCTGCAACTCGCGATATTGATCAATCGCATTGTCATAATCTTTTTTCAGGAGGTAAATATTTCCGGCAGAGAGCAGCGCCTGTTCCAACCATTGGCTATTTGGCGCGGCCTGCCGCAGATCGCCTAGAATTCGCAGAAATTCATCATCGCTATTCGATGAGCGGGCAATTTCCCCCAGATTGAACAGGCGCTCGGCATTCATTTCCGGAGTCGAACTGGGCAGCGTGTCTAGAATTTTCTTTGCTTCTTTGTCCTGGCCGGATCGCCGCAGCGCAACCGCCAACGCCAGCTGCACAGCGGGTTTATCGCTGGTGCTTACTTGATCCGTCAGCCTGCGATATTCATTGGCGGCATCGTTGAAACGTTTCCCTTTCATCAGCAGGTCGGCACGGGTTCTCCGCCCCTGTACTCCGAGAGCGCGTGATTGCAGCTCGGCCGGCAGCTTCCCTATTTCCGCCTCCGCCTGAGCTGCTTCTGCGCTGAGCGGCATCGTGATGTACAGATTCGACAGAATACTGGCTGCTTTGCCCTGATCTCCCAAGCTCGCATAGGCCTTTCCTAACCCCAATTCAATATCGGCGCGCGTGGGTTGGCGATCTTTCTCGAGAAGGGCGATTGCTTCCTTCGGCTTGCCTTCGGAAAGCAATGCGTTCGCGTACAGGACGTGGGCGTCGCGAATCGAAAGCGAGTCGGGATAGCGCTGATCGAAGTCAGTCAAGGAAGAATCCGCCTCCGCAATTCGCCCGCTCTGGAAGTACGCCGCTGCGAGGTAGTAAGTGACGTAGTCCCCCAGATCTCCGGCCAGCGGTTTTGCCCGTGTCAGCGCATCAATGGTCTTCGGCAAATCATGATCAAGCCAGTGGGCATAGCCGAGCACCAGCCAGGCGAGAGCGCCAGCATCTTCCCTGGCATGGCGCCGAGCATAGGCCTCAACGCCAGCGTAAGCGGCAGCGGTGCGATCCTGCAGGAGTTGCTGTGCCATGGGCTTGAGGCTCGCAGAGCTGACAAACGCCTGGCGCATGCGACGCAAGCGAGGAGAGCTGCGCTTACGCCGCGTCTTGGCCGAACTAGCTTTGCTGGATTTCTTCTTAGCGTTACGGTTTGGCTGCGAAGAGGTTTGTGCCGCAGCTATGCTTACCAGGGCAAAATAGCTGCCCAGGCAAGTCAGAACGAGACCGCAGATCAGAACCCGAAAAAATTGCGAAGGCTGAACCACCACGCGCTTCAATTATCGCCGAAAATTGGCGCCCATCAGGGAAGTATCGTCTTCAGCCAGGCTATGCACTAGTTCCAGATTGAAATAGTCGGCGCCGGCGGCCACTGTGTTCCCGTATCGCTTGTGATACGTTGCTCGGCTCTTTTCGATGTCCTCTTTGAGCCGGTCATACAAATCTTGGTTCTTGCGGCCTTCGGCGACCTTGGCTTGATTGTAAAGCTTGATCTCATCTGTCAACAGACGCGCGAAGCGCTGCGCCTTGCGGTGCACGTCCGCATCTTCGGGCGACAGTTGCGAAAATTCGTCCGAAGACGTTGTGGGTGTGGGAGCACTTACCGGCTCAGGTGGTGAAGCGAACGCAGGTGACGCAACTGCAGCGGCCGCCGCCATCGCATGTTTCGGCGCGTGCGCAGCGAATGGATCCGGGCCCGAAGCGGCCGCCGCTTGTACCGGACGTGGGCTCTCGGCCTTCTCGATTGCAGGTTCAGCACTGCCATCCCTTTGTGCTTGTTTCCGCAGCGAGACCACTTCGAGCCACGCACTCGTGGCTAGCACCAGCAATTCCAGGGCGGCGGCATCCATCTTTCCGCCCGCTTCCGAACCGGCATCGGCGTACACCAGGGCCGCAACCTTCTCTTTAAGTACCAGCGGCAAAACCATCACTGCATCGTCCTTTGGCGCGCCCAACCGTGATAGGAATTGCCGATCCAGTTCATTCGACTTACCCGTAAACGCCATGCGCGACTGCATCGCGCGCTCCGCCACGCCGGAGCTGATCTCCAGCGCCAGATCTTTAATTGGATCATCGTCGTCTTTGCTAAACCCGCGCCCCTGCCATCCGGTCGCCGCGCCTGCCTTGATCACGAAGAGGGCGGCGCGGCCGGCGTAGCGCACCGTATTGTCCAAGAAGGCGCGCAGAATCTCTCGCTGGGTGGCACCTGCATGAATGGCGGAGATTGCCTTCAGCAGATTGGCAGGGCTGGCCTCGGAAGAAACCGTGGAAGATAAGCCATGGATATCCGCGGGTAACTCCTCGATGACGCGCCGCACCAACTCCTGGTGCAGCCCGGGAACATGCTTCTCCAAAACGCGGCTAACCGCCTGATCAACCAGTTGTTCGAGCCCAGAGTTCTCCCCGCTGCTGCTGCGTGACTCCTGCCCGCTGGATTCGCCTTTCCTGGATTTCATGCTGGTAAATTGTGATTATATGGCCACTTGAGCCAAGGTCGACAAAACCACGGTAACTAGTCGTGCTCGTTCGCTGGAAGCCAATCCGCAGCGACTGAGGAACAAAACTCCAACGTCTGAACTGCGTCAAAACACTTAAGCCACGAGTCCGAAGGACCAAGTACAATAGGACTTCCGACTCGACAGTTGGCTGAAAATTGTTGCATCGGACACAGAATGACAGCCATCCAACAAAGAGTTAGTGAGCCGGTCAGCGATGAACTGGCGCTGGTGCAGGCCGCCAAGGGCGGCGATGTAGGGGCTTTTGAGGAATTAGTCCGGCGGTACGACAGGAACGTATTTCGTATTGCCCAGCACATCACGCAGAATCGTGAAGATGCTGAAGACGTGGTACAGGACGCGTTCCTGAAGGCCTACAGCAACCTGGAACAGTTTCAGGGTCAGTCGAAGTTTTATACCTGGCTGGTGCGCATCGCGGTGAACGAGGCGCTCATGAAGTTGCGCCGTCGCCGCCCCGAGCGCATGGTTTCCCTGGACGAAGAGGTTAAAACCGAAGACGATTCTCTACCGCGTGAAGTCGCGGACTGGAGCCCCAACCCCGAGCAGCAATACAATCAGGCGGAGTTGCGGGAGATTTTGGGTCGGACCATCCAGGGACTGCCGCCGAGTTTTCGGACAGTCTTTGTGCTGAGAGATGTGGAAGGTCTCTCAACGGAGGAAACAGCAGATGCGCTGGATCTCAGTATTCCGGCAGTTAAGTCGCGGCTGCTTCGGGCCCGGCTGCAATTGCGAGAGCGGCTCAGCCGTTACTTCCAGAGGCGTGAGAGCGGAGATGGCAATAAGTGAAATGCTCTGAATTCTTGCAAGAGCTGACCAACTATCTGGACGAAGCGCTGGACGAGCGCACCAAGACAGAGCTTGAGGAGCATCTGGCGTGGTGCCATAACTGCTACGTCGTCTGCGACACCACCAAAAAGACGATCGAAATCTACCGCGATTCCCAACTTTACGAACTCCCTGACGATCTTCGGACCCGCCTTCGTACTGCAATCATTTCCAAGTGCCAAGCCCGCAAAAAGGCAGGGCCGCGGGAAGTCTGAGCGGCCTCCCAACTAGTTCTCAACTATGTATTATTGAGTTGCAGTGACTCGCCGGATGTACCGCGTAAGTGCCGAGGCCAGCGGCTCGAACTCCGTAGTCACTATGTTCAGATGATGGCCAGGTATGACTTCGACTTCAAGTTCGGATGCCAGATCGGACCACACTGATGCGGGGTCCTCAGGGAAGAACGATTTCTTCTCGGCGGTCACGAAGTTTATCTTGCCCCGATAAAACCTCGGTTGATAATTTGCGTACGCCACGAAAGCGTTCTGCTTCACTCGCTGCAGTGCTGCCGCAGCGAATGGTAGGTTCAGGGGAGATCCCTGGCTCTCCTCAAGCGTTCTGGTAATGTGCAATCGGCGTTCAATCCCGCGACCGAAATATGCCCACGCGCTCCGGAGCGGCAGTTCCCGCATTCGATTGAGATGGCCTTTTGCTCTCGTGACCAACAGACGCTGCCGCTGCAACCACGGCAAGTAACGTGGATGCGGATAGGCATCGATGAGCACCAGCAGGGAGACATGTTTTCGTTTGTTCGAGAGGCACTGCGCCATTTCCAAAGCCACCAGGCCACCGAACGAGTACCCGACCAATATGTATGGACCTTCAGCGTCTAAATTTTCTATCGCTTCAAGATAAAAGCGTGCCATATCCTCGACACGATCAAGAGGCTGCTCAAGGCCGTCTATACCCTTTCCCTGGATTCCGTAGACTGGGTTGCTGGTGTGAATGTGCTTGGCAAGTTCGGCAACTTGCACTGTGCCGCACAGCCCGTGTGCGATGAAGATGGGTGGCTTCCCGCTACCGTTCTTGATCAGCAGAAAAGGGGACAACTCGGGAGAGATGCCCCGACCTCGGGGAGCTTCGCTACGGATCTGCTGTTCTAAAAGCGTCACCTTTTACCATGTTAGCTTTCAGCAGTCCCCTAGATCATCGGTACCTTAGTCATGTGGGGGCCCCTGTCTTCTGGACGGAGAGTTTATATCAAAGTTTGTCGGTAAGGCGCGGCAAATGGCGACGGAAGCGGGTTTTCGGCTACTTCGCCGATAGGTCTCGCCTAATTGATATCCGCCGTCGCCAACTCCTTGTCTGTGGTAAGAAGCCTGTAAGCCGCTGGCATCAAGGCATTTGCGGTTTCGAGAATCCACAAGCCAGGGGTGTCCGTACCACTGTCGAACCTTTTGAGCCAGAGCTGAATCTAAGTAGATGAAGTTTTCTTTGCGTCTGAAAGGTTTTCACAGCTGTTGCAGGCGAGTGGGGGGAGGGTTCAAATGATGGCGAGAATGCTGGATGCTCTCTTCGGCTGTTGGCACTCCCACTATACTTTTCCCATTACTATCCGTCCTGGGTCGCGGCGTAGCAAAGCTGCCACCGTGACCGGAACCTACGTAGTCTGCCTCGATTGCGGCAAGGAACTTCCTTATGACTGGCGTGAGATGAAAATCGTAGACTCGACTTCAGAGAACCGCCGCCGGGTAGGGTCGCTGGCCACCAAAGAAGCTGCCTGATTGTTCTCCTCTTTCCAAGAGAGCCGCGAGCATTGGCACGCGGCTTTTTCAGTTCACCGCTAATGGTCAGCCAATCGGAAAAATCGGCGGCCAAAGCCGGCGATCCTTGCTTGGCTCCTACTGGAGTTATTGTTTGTCGTCCTGTCTGCGCTTCAGCGTTGGATGATCGTCGTCATCCCCCTTGGTGTCTTTGCCATTCTTATCGGTTGAAGAGGTCCGGCGCAAGCTAGGTTTCTTGCCACTATCTTTATCGTTCAGGATCTTATGGCGGTTCTCCAGCGCAGCCAGGCGCGACTTGACATCGTCAAACTCAGAGGTTGAAACCAGATACTGCTCGCGCGCGGGAAGAATGGTCGCAATTTCCTGCTGCGATTTTTCTATGCGGTCCGGCGTCTGCGGGTGATCCGAGAATACCTTGGCCATGGTGCCGGGTTTCTTCTTCTCCTGCGCTTGCACCTTCTCGAAGAAATTGACGTAAGCTTGCGGGTCGTATCCGGACTTGTACATGTACTGCAAGCCGAGATAATCCGCTTCGGCTTCGAAGCCGCGATTGAACTTCATGAACGCCGCAGGCACGGCTAGACCGGCGCCCTGATAAATGCCGTAACCGGCCCAGCCGCCCATGAAGATCAGCGGAACGGTGGCAAGTTGTGCCAGGGTGCCGCGCGTCATCTGGCGCGCGATGTGGCAGGCCGCCACGTGGGCGATCTCATGGGACATGACGCCGGCGAGTTCAGCTTCCTCATCGGCGGCAAGAATCAGCCCAGAATTGACATAGAAGAAACCGCCGGGAAGCGCGAAGGCGTTGATGTCGTCAGAATCGACCACTTTGATGGTAAAGGGCACTTGTGAATCCGAGTTGCGCACCAGGTTCTGCCCAACGCGGTTTACGTATTCCGTGACCACAGGGTCCTGAACCAGCTTCACCGTGGACTCGATCTGCTGGGCATATTGCTTGCCCATCCCAATCTGTTTCTCCACGCTGTACCAATTTCCCAGGCCTTTGTTGCAGCCAACATTCCGATTTCCCACGGCTTCGACGTCAGTCTTGCCGCCTTCGTGCCTAACCTTGTCGGGATCCGGAGGCTGGACTGGCGTTTTCGCCGGCGTTGTCGCGCTCGGGTCGGCTGGAGTGGCGCTATCTTTATCCTGAGAAAAAGTCCAAGGGGTCACATAGCTGAACATGAGTAGCGCAGCCGTCGTCGCCAAAAGCCGTGGTTTCATATCAAAACTCCCTACTTAACCTAACGATTATACGCCGTAGCGGAGGCAGGACTCCCTTCGATTTACCTCTAATCGATTTACCTCTAAACTGTTGGACGCAGAAGGAAGACGGCGGGTTACCTGCTACGGAGCGCTTGCGCCAAAAATGTCAAATTCGACCCTTAGTTCGTTCTTCACTTTCACTGCTCCACCGCCCACAGTGATCGGTGTGATGCCGAAGTCCTTCTGTTTCAACTCAGCTGTGCCTCTGTAGTGGCCGTTCTGTTCCTCGACATTGACCTTGACGGGCCGGGTCTGCCCATGGAGGGTGAGGTCTCCGTTGACCAGCCATTTGCCTTTACTCTGGCGGTCAACACTGGTCGACTTGTAGTGAATCTCGGGAAATTTCTCGCTGTCCAGCACTTTGGGGCCGAGCATGTCCTGTTGAACCTGAGCCCGGTCCTTTTCGGAAATTTCTTTGTCGACGACGCGCAGCTTGCGCGCGTCCACGGTCAGTTCCACCGAAGGATTCGCCTCATTAAAAGAACCCTGTTGAATGGGCGCACGCACCTCATGCTCGTGGCCGAAGGCAGAAAAAAGCCCAGCCTTGAAGACATGCACGGTCATTAGGGATTTCTCGGGGTCGATGGTGGTTTGGGCGGGTGCGCTCATCTGCAACATCAGAACCAAGGTCAGTATGACAGTCAGGACCGCACATCGATCGAACAATGTAGTTCACTCCGTCCGGTTTGTCCGGCTCAGACGTACGACTGCGTTACTGCCCTGATTTTAGTTGGGCAGCCCTACGCAGGGCATCACTCGCCTGCTGCTGCATGCCCTTGGCTTCATAGGCGTTCGCCAGAGCAATTTCGGTGTCGTAGTCGTCGCTGCTCTCTTTCTGCTCCTGACGATACGCTTCGATGGCCTGATCATACATCTTGAGCCTCGCGTATGAGAGACCGAGGTGATAGTAGAGGCCGCCCAACTCTGACTCTTCCAATTTTGCCGCAGCCTTGTATTCGTCGATGGCTGCCTGATGGTTCTCTTCAGCGGCAAGGACCATGCCCATACCGAAATGAGCATCGGAGTCGTGCGGGTATTTGGCCAGGAGCTGGGCAAATATATCTCTCGCCTGCTGCGTGCGTTTCTGCTTCAGATAAACAACTCCTAATTGGTACCGGGCCCAAGTCATCTGCGGCTGAAGGTCGAGCACACGATTCAGTTCCCCTTCGGCTGCGGCAAATTGGTTCTGGCTAAAGTAAGCGTTCGCGAGCGCGTAATGTGCAGGCCCATAGTCAGGCCGCTGGCGAATTGAATATCGGAATTCTGAGATCGCTTCCGCAGTCTTATGCTGTCCAAGCAGTTCCCTGCCTCTTGTGGCGTGAAGGATGTAGCTGCGCGAATGTTGCATCCAGAGCGTACCCCCGGCTATGCTCACTGCACCGAACAACAGAATTCCGAGGCGGCGCCCCAGCGCGTCGGACGCCGGTGCGACTCGCGCGATGAGAGCGCCCAATACCAGTCCGGCGGCGAGCCCTCCCACGTGCGCAGCATTGTCAGTCCGACCTGACAGCGCCCCGAAAATCAGGTTATATCCGGCAAACAACACAACGCTTCTGAAGGTGCTGGACAAGGCAGCGCGGGGAAGCGAGAACTCGCCCAAGTAGTAGGAGGCGATCAACGCGCCGGCTATTCCGAAAATTGCTCCGGAGGCCCCGGCGCTCACGCCGCCCGGGTGCCAGGCAACGCTGGTCAGACTCGCCGCCAGACCCGATATTAAGTACACAGCAGCAAACGTCCAATGCCCGTAGAGCGATTCGCAAAGGGCTCCGAGATCCCAGAGGCACCACATATTGAAAGCCATGTGAATGATGCCAATATGGAGAAACATGCAGCTGAACAGCCGCCACCAGCTGCCACCCAACGTAAGGGGTCCCCAGTTTGCGCCCCATTGAATCAGGTCGGCAGAGGTGGGGCCCGTGATCGAAACTCCCGCCAAAACCATGCCGAGGAACACAGCCACATTTGCCCCGAAAAGTATCTGCGTGACCAACATTGGCGAGGTGTCCCGCCTCTTCCAGGGAAGCGGCATGACGGGTTGCCGCTCGTCATCAGAGCCTTGGCCGTTCTGTACAGCCTGGTGTCGAATACACCATTGGCAACGCTTTGTAAAAAACGAGAAAGGAGGGAGCTTACGGCCACACGCAATGCAATTCGCCATAGGTTCCGGATTGCGAGGAGCTTGGGTGCAAATTCGCCGACTCAGCGGAAGGCCAGCGTGGAGGAGCGGCCTAGATTATATAACTCGCCCTCCAGCCGAGCCTAGCTGAATTCGTCTCTTGTCCGTAGCAGCTTGGGGTCGTAACATGGCGGCTCTCACGTGAGGTGGGGCTTGATTGATCGTCGAGGTTTTCTTGGCGCTACAACTGGAATCACCGCTACACTCGCCTTCAGAAACAACCTGTTCGCGCAGCTGGAGAAAGCGCCTGTCTCCCTTCCCGATCCCGGCCAGTTCGCACACAACGAAGACAGTTATTGGGCCGAAGTGCGCCAGCAATTTCTGATCCCTGAGGACGAGATTTATCTGAACAACGGCACCGTCGGCTCTAGTCCCGCGCCGGTCCTGCGCGCCGTCTTTGACGGCTATAACACCACTGAAAAAATGGACCAGCAGGATCCGGAAGATTATCCGATCTGGGGATATGCGGCGTGGAATGAATTTCGCGACCCGCTGGCTGCCTTCGTGGGATGCACTCGCGACGAACTGGCTTTGGTGCGGAATGCCACTGAGGCCAACAGCTACATCGCAAACGGAATTGATTTGAAGCCCGGCGACGAAGTTCTCATGACCGATCAAGAGCATCCCGGAGGCGAACAGCCCTGGCAGGTACGCGCCAAACGCTATGGCGTTGTGCTGAAGAAAGTCACGCTACCTAAGCCGCCGAAGGATGCAGCACAGGTGCTGAACTTGTTAAATGACGCAATCACTCCCCGTACGCGGGTGATTTTTTTCAGCCACATCACTACAGTTACCGGCGTGGTCCTTCCAGCCAAAGCGATATGTGCCCTGGCCCGCTCCAAAGGCATTCTCTCCGCGGTCGACGGCGCGCACGTCATTGGAATGATGCGCCTGAATATTCCAGAAATCGGCTGCGACCTGTACTCCTCCAGTCCGCACAAGTGGCTGATGGCGCCAAAAGGAACTGGATTTCTATATGTTCGGGATGAAGTCGTCGACCGCATCTGGAACACGATCGCTACCGAAGGCTGGGACGATCGAAAGCTTCGTGCCGAGCGCTTCCAGCGGATTGGGTCATCAAATGTCCCGGCGCTGTGGGGTTTGCGGGCGGCGATCAAGTTTGCAAATGACATTGGCCTTGACCACATCGAGAGTCGCCACCGCCAGCTCTGTGATTACATTCTTCGCGAGATGACCAAGCGCGGCGCCGAATCCTGGACCTCTCCCGACCCGGCATTACGCTGCGCAATGGCGACCGTCAATGCGCCCCCGATTCAGCGCATGGATCTGGAGAAGTGGCTGTGGGCCACACACAAGATTCGCATCCGCGGAGGGGAACCGAGCAAGCTGCGATTTTCCACGCCCTATTACCTGCAGAAGAAAGAGATTGATCGGTTCTTGCAAAAGTTTGATGAGTACAGGAAGCAAAGCAACCTGTAATCGTTTTTGGCCTCCCCACAGGAGTATAATAGTGGTATGAAACAGAAGACTTCTGTCACACTTTCGGGGGATGTTTTGGCTGGGATCGACCGTTTAGCTGGATCCGGCCATTCGCGCTCCGCTTTCATTGAGAGGGTACTCCGCCGTTATTTGCGCCACCGCCAAAGGGCAGAAGTGCAGAAACAGGATCTCAGGCGCCTGAACCGCGCTGCCAAGCAGTTGAACACCGAAGCTGCGGATGTGATGGAGTATCAGGCGCCGGAAGAATAACCGAGAGTATTCGTGAGCCGTGGAGAACTGTATCGAGTTTACAAACCGAGCGGTGACCCTAAGCAATATCGCACGTTCGTGGTGGTCAGCCGCCAGGCACTCATTGAATCAAAATTCTCCACTGTTATTTGCGCCCCAGTATTCACCAGCGGGCAAGGACTTTCCACGCAAGTGGAACTCGAGCCAAGCGAAGGGCTGCGCCACACTAGTTTCATCATGTGTGACAATCTTGTAAGTCTTCGCAAGGCTGATCTCACATACTTTGTAGGCACGCTTTCACCGCTCAAAGTTACGGAACTGAATCGTGCTCTGAAGATGGCCCTGGATTTGGATTAGTTTCGATCTCAGTCGTAATACTCCAACCCCAAATGCGTGATCAGTTCTTCACCACGCAAGTGCCGTAAGGTGTTCTTCAGCTTCATCATCTGGATAAATAGATCATGTTCGGGATAAAGCCCCGGCGCGGTCATCGGAGACTTGAAGTAGAAGCTGAGCCACTCCTGAATTCCGATGCCCTTCAGATTTGAGGTGCGCTGGGCGAGGTCGAGGAACAGCACCAGGTCTAGAACAATTGGGGCGGCGAGAATCGAATCGCGGCACAGGAAGTCGACTTTAATCTGCATGGGGTAGCCGAGCCAGCCGAAGATATCGATGTTGTCCCAACCTTCTTTATTGTCACCGCGCGGTGGATAATAGTTAATGCGGACCTTGTGGAAGATGTTCCCGTACAGTTCGGGATAAAGCCGCGGTTGGAGAATGTGCTCCAGGACGCCCAGCTTGGATTCTTCCTTGGTTTTAAAAGACCCGGGATCGTCGAGCACCTCACCGTCGCGATTTCCGAGGATGTTCGTTGAGTACCAACCGCTGAGTCCGAGTAAGCGCGCCTTAAATCCGGGAGCGAGGATAGTTTTGATTAGCGTCTGGCCGGTCTTGAAATCTTTGCCGCAGATGGGAGCGTGGTTGCGGCGCGACAGTTCGTGCAGCGCTGGAATATCGACGGTCAGATTCGGCGCGCCGTTGGCGAAGGGAACCCCTTCAGTCAGCGAGGCGTATGCGTAGATCATCGAAGGCGCGATGGCGTCGTCGTTCTGCGTCAGCGCCCTCTCAAATGCCTTCACCGACTGATGCGCCGGGCCCGGTTCGATGAACGTTTCCGTCGAGCCGCACCAGATCGTAATCAGACGCGTCGCGCCCGAGCTCTTCTTGAAATCGCGAATATCGGCGCGGACCTGCTCGGCAAGATCCATCTTGTTCTTGCCTTTTTTTACGTTCGGGCCGTCCAGTCTCTTGACGTAATTGCGGTCAAAAACGGCCTTGCGTGGCTTGATCGAACTCAGAAAGGGCTTCACCCGATCGAGCAATTCGCGCTCGAGTACGCCGGCGTTGGAGGCGGCGGCATACATGTCATCGTCGAAAATATCCCAGCCGGTGAAGGCCAGATCGCGTAGACCCGCCAGCGGCACGAACTCGTTAATCTTGGGTGAGCGGGCATCGGTACGTTTCCCTAAGCGAATCGTTCCCATTTGGGTAAGTGATCCGATGGGCGTAGCGAATCCCTTGCGCACAGCTTCAACACCGGCAACAAACGTCGTGGCCACGGCGCCCATCCCTGGAATCATGACTCCCAGCTTGCCTTTGGCCGGTTGAATTTCAATGCGCTTGCTTTGCGTGCTTACAGACTTCTGCCGAGTGGCCATCGTCAGAGAGTTTCCTTATGAGTTCAGGAGATCGAAGACAAACGGGTATGTTCTCTTAACCAGCCCCTGTTTGCAACCGCAGTCGCATGGAAGCGGCGCGCCCAGGCAGTGAGTGGAGGAAATCGCAGGCTGATAAGAAGCCGGCTAATGCATCCACATGATCGTCCCCACCATCAGCCCGAACAGAACCATGGCAGCAAACAGAGAAAAGGCCGAATGCATGGGATGAGAGTGAAAGTAAGGATTCCGGCTGCACTGGCTCTTGCTCCGCAACATAAGGGCCTCCGGGCATCATTCTAATCCTCTGCGCCCTCTCTCTCTGTGTTCTCCGCGCTGATTGATTTCACTTGCTTTCCAGATCCACGGTCTTCACCGGCAAATCCCAATGCGCATCCAGGATCTCGAATCGACGTTGCTCTTCCCGTTTGTAGGTATCCTGATCGGGGAACAGCTGCTTCTTAAGCGCGTCCTCATCGAAAGGCTCGTTGGCGACAGTGGCATTCTTGAAGACAATGGTCACCCGATAGTCCCAACGGCCGTCTTCTGTGGTGTGATAACGCGGCTGATCCATCCAGACCTTGAGCATGCGCCCCATCCCCACTTCTTTCTTGAGCAGCGGATAATGATTTTTCTTGAACAGGGTTAAGAACTCATCAGCATGGCCCCACTTGGTTTTGTAGTAGTACTCGACCACGAAAGGTTTATCGGACGCCGGCTGCGCCACGCAGGGGCTCGCGATTCCTGCAATGCCGCACAATGCCATCGAGAGCGCAAGCAATCGACACAGGTTTTTCATGTCATGGTCCTCATCTGTCTGAAAGAGGCGAATTACGCATGGAAAGAATCAGTTCCCAGTTCTGAGTTCTTAGTTTGTGGCACTAATGGATCATTCGGCCCTTTGCAGCCGGTTTTGCCAGTGCGACCAGATGAACCAGATTACGCCTGCGGCTATGACGATCCCAATTACCGTGTCGAATTGATGGAAGTACTTCCCCAGCTCGCGCCAGTTTTCTCCCAGTTTCATCCCTAGCCAGGCCAGGCCGAAGCACCAGGGCCATGATCCTGCAAATGTGTACATATGAAAGCGCCCGCGGGGCATGCGAGCAATGCCGGCCGGCAGCGCTATGAACGTCCGGATCACCGGCAGCAGCCGCGCGATGAACACGGCCAGGTATCCCCAGTGCGCAAAAAATCGATCTGCCCAGTCGAGTTCGCGGCGGGTGAGCAGGATCCAGCGGCCATAGCGCTCGACCAGCGGCCGGCCACCGTAGCAGCCGATCTCGTAAGCCACCAGCGATCCCAAGTTGCAGCCGATCGCGCCTGCGGTCGCCACCCAGAACAGCTTCATCGTGCCTTCATACACGAGATAACCGGCGAAGGGCATGATCAGCTCGGAAGGCAATGGAATGCAGGCGGACTCGACGGCCATCAAGATAACGACGCCGCCGTATCCGGTGACCGCGATTACGGATTTGATGAAGATAAAGAGAACGGAGAGGATCTTTTCGGTCATTCAGCAGCTAGTAGTTCGCACTCGGCACTTAGCATTTAGCCCAGAGATGTTTGGAGTTCGATGCGAACGAGGCTAAGTGCCAACGGCTAAATGCTAAGGGCCGTCTTCAAAACGCGCCTTCCTGTGTAAAGGTGTATCCGGGAAGCGACCATCCTTCTGCTTGCTTGGTCACTTTGACTCGCACCGTGGGAGCATCCGGGGCCGCTATGCCGGCCGGCCTCAGGATCGCGTATTGCGAGAAAACTTCGTTATAAACCTTCGTGACTAGATAATCCTTCCCGTCACTGTCACTGCGCCAAACTTGCCCGAGTTGGATCGATTTGACCGCCACGCTGTGCCCCGAGATCAGACTACCCAGACATGCTTTCCGCGTCAATTACGCCGCTGGTTCTGCAGATTACGAAAGGGACTCCAGGTTCATGTCGTCGCCGGTTTGTTAACATTGATCGTCAATTCCCAGGAGTGCTGATGCCTCGCGGAATCATTCCTCGCCAACCAGCCAAGACAGGCCGCCACGAGGGCGCGCGCATGATCCCTCGTCAAAGACCAGTGCCCCCGCGCATGGTGGCAGGTGTGCGGTCGATCCAGTCCGGGCGTGGCTTGGCAGCGAAGTCCGCGCCCATAAAAGCAAAGTACAATCCCATCTCTTCGGAGCGAATCTCTGAAATCCTCAAGCGGCTCGATCAGCTCTACCCCGGCGTTACCTGCGCGTTGACACACCGCAATGCCTGGGAGCTGTTGGTCGCTACTATCCTCTCGGCTCAGGCGACCGACGTCCGCGTCAACATGGTGACCCCTGAGATTTTCAAGAAACATCCGACCGTTCAGGATTTCGCCGCGCTCAAGCCCGAGCAACTCGAGCCCGACATTCGTTCCACCGGGTTCTTTCGCAACAAATCAAAATCAGTAGTCGGCGCCGCTAAGAAAATTGTGAGCGATTTCGGCGGTGAAGTGCCCTGCGAGATGGATCAACTGCTCACCCTTCCCGGGGTGGCCCGCAAGACCGCGAACGTCGTGCTCGGCACGTGGTTCAAAAGGAACGAGGGCGTGGTGGTGGATACGCATGTCTCTCGCATCTCACGTCGCCTGGAACTCACGCGCCATGATGATCCCAAAAAGATAGAACAGGATCTGATGCAGATCATCCCTCGCGAAAAATGGACAGATTTCTCCCACCAAGTGATCTGGCATGGCCGGAAGGTGTGCCTTGCGCGCCGCCCCAAGTGCGCCGATTGCCTGCTGGAGAACATCTGCCATGCCGCGGACAAAACCTGGAGTACAGTAGAGATGCATAAATCCGCAAAACCCTAAAAAGCCATGTCCTCCTGAGCCGAGTAAGACGATTCGTTCCCAAACGGCCTACGGAGTCGAACCGTGAAACCAAAATCGGCCTCTGTTAGACTTTTTCCGCAACCATGCGCACTCAACTTCTCTTTGCTATCGTGATTCTCATGAGCACTCTTGCTGTGCCGCAAACCTTACCCACGCCCCAGGCCATCACCGACCCCAAGCAGATCACCTCCAAACCCGACGCCCAGGTCGAGCAGAACGAAGAGAGCCTGTCGCTCGAACGGCTCTACATGACCCGCGCTATCGGGCATACCGCCTGGTCTCCCGATGGCAAGACCATCGTATTTGTCTCGAATATCAGCGGACGCAACAACCTGTGGCTTGTGCCGGCCGAAGGCGGCTGGCCCGTGCAGCTTACGGTCAGCGACCAGCGTCAGACGGCACCCGCCTGGTCTCCCGATGGGAAGTGGATCGCCTACCAGTCTGACTACGATGGTGACGAGCAGTGGGACATCTTCTTCGTTTCGCCGAAAACGGGGCAGGTGGTAAATGTCACGAATACGCGCGAAGTCGCCGAGGTCAGCCCTACGTGGTCTCCGAATGGCCGCTATCTGGCGTACATGGTGAAGCCGAAAACGTCGTCAGTCTACGAGGTCGATGTTTTCGATACGCTGATGCGGCAGACCAAGCACCTCACCACGGACACTGCCAAAGAGAAGATGAATGTCGGTCCGGTCTGGTCAAAAGATGGCAAATTCATCGGCTACACGCAGGAACAGGCCAAGGGCACGGATTCGAACATCTTGATCGCAGAACTGGCGACGGGAAAGAGCACGTTGCTCACGCCACATGAGGGAGAGCATCTTTACACCGCAAGCGATATCTCGCCCGATGGCCAGAAAGTGCTGATCACTTCCAATGCTGGAAACGGGTACCAAAATGTGGGCTTACTCGAGATCAGCTCGAAGAAAATCGAATGGCTGACGCAGGACCAATGGGAGATAAGTGGCGGCCACTTTTCGCCGGATGGACGGACGGTTACCTGGACTGCCAATGTGGCTGGCGACAACGATATTTATTTTCACGATCTCAGTTCCGGGAACACAACTCCCGTGCCCCTATCCAAAGGCTGGAATTCTTTCGCCGGCGCAGAGTCGGCATTTTCGCGCGAAGGTTCACGCCTGCTTTATCACCACAACGGGCCGAACTCACCCACGGACGCCTGGGTCTATGACTTGGGAAATCACACTTCGCTCCAGATCACGCATTCGCTGATGGCCGGGGTTCCTGCGGACCACATGGTTGAACCTTTCCTGGTTCGCTTCCCCAGCCGCGATGGCAAGTGGACTATTTCAGCTTTGCTGTACGTGCCGCGCAATATGCAGCGCAACGGCCAGAATGCTGCGATTGTCTATGTTCACGGCGGACCGGCAGCGCAGACGGTGAACTCCTTCAACCGCTTCATTCAGCACATGGTGAACCAGGGCTACATGATCATTGCGCCGAACTACCGGGGATCCACCGGTTACGGTAAGGAATTCCAGCACGCCAATCTGTTCGATATGGGTGGCGGAGATTTGCAGGATGTGCTGGCTTCCGCCGACTTCATTAAGCAGACCGGTTATCTCGATCCTAAGAAGATTGTTCTCATGGGCGGCAGCTATGGCGGCTATCTCACCATGATGGGGGTTACCAAAGCGCCGGAAGTCTGGGCGGCGGGTGTGCCGATCGTGCCGTTCGTGAACTACTTCACTGAAATCGAGCATGAAGACCCCATCCTGCGCGAAATGGATCTGGCTACCATGGGAGACCCCGAGAAGGACAAGGATCGCTTCCGCGACCGCTCGCCCATTTTCTTCATCGAGCAAGTGAAAGCACCGCTCCTGTTACTTGCCGGCGGACACGATCCGCGCTGTCCAAAGGAAGAAACGCTCCAGGTAGTCGAAGCGATCAACAAACGCGGCGGAGTAGCCGAGTACAAGATCTACGACGATGAAGGCCACAGCTTCTCACGGCTGGAAAATCAGATCGACGCCTACAAGCGCGCGGCCAATTTCATAAAAGCGCACGTGCAGCCGGCGAACTGCGGGTGCTCGCTGAATGAGTAGGTTGCTCGTGGTTGGCCTTGGGGCAGATTAGGCGCGACTCAGATCGGCAGAGCGCTCGGAAATCGTGTCTGGAAATCGAGCAGCCCAACCCATTCGGGCTTAACTGTTATGCGAACCATGCTGGAAATCATGGCGCGGAGCTGGGTGATCCAGGCCTGTCCCTGTTCGCGTCCGAGGTAGCGCTCTACCGCAGTCGCGTACTCAGGGACAACTCCTTCCACAACTTCTAGACGAGCTGTACCCCGCACCAGAAGCACTTTGTATGGAAAAACATCGTTGTCGATGGTGAGCGAGACTTTTGGATTTTTGGCGAGTGCTTTCAGCTTGGGCGCTTTGGGCGGCGTGCCGATGACAAACTCGCGCCCGTTCCAATGGAAGCAGACCGGGATAACCCGCGGCGTGCCGTCGGTCCACACGTAGGCGAAACGAGCCGGGATTTTCGAGGCCAGGAGTTCCTGCGAGGTAGGGTGCTGCAGAAGTCCAAGGTTGCCCTGTTTCACTGGCATAGATCGTCTCCATGTTAACGGGGTATTCGCCGAAGGAGTAATCTCGGCGTTGCCGCTCAATAATGACTCGCCAAGAGTGTACATTCCGGTTTAAGCACTTCGTTGGGGAACATCTGTCGGCTGTTTGGGGTGAAAATTGCCTCCGAACGGCACACCGGCCGAACCTTCGTTGAATTTGCTGGACCACTCTCCCGCTCGGAGGCGTGCCATGACACGTTTCATCGATCGCCTTGTTTTCGATTTGGTTGTGATTTGTTTCAGCGCCACAGCAGCCGCGTGGTTCTCAACTTTCTTAGAGAACGCATTTGTGAGACGTGTAAAGCGGCGAATGCTCTTGCGCATCGAAAGATTCTGGCGCTCAACAAAACTTGTGCTTATGTGCTTCTTCCAGGGGACGGGGATCGCTACTTTTTCCGTGCAGGACATCGGAAAGGGATCGTTTTTGATTACATTCGCACGCGTCGATTTCAATGGAAGAGGCAACCTTGTGGTTGTGCCTGAGCCTGCGTCTATGTTGCTGGTGAGTATGTTCTGATTGAGGCCGCTAAGCGATCCAACCGCCGCCCACCACAATGTCGCCGTCATAGAACACCGCGGCCTGCCCGGGGGTAACGGCGCGCTGCGGTTCGTCAAAGGTGGCCAGGATTTCTTCCTCGCTGATCTTTTCCATCACTGCTGGCGCGGGCTGATGCTTGTGACGAATCTTGATGGAAACACGCATAGGCTGGCGCAAATCATCGATGGAGATCAGATTTACACGATGTGCGCGCAGAGCGCGTGAATAGAGTTCGTCCTGAGAACCAACTATCACTTGACACGCGTCCCCTTTTAACTGAATCACGTAAAGCGGAGAACCGGTTGCCACACCCAGACCCTTGCGCTGGCCGACGGTAAAATTGTGGATACCGCTGTGCTCGCCTATCACCTCGCCGCTCGTCGTTACTAGCTCTCCGCCCGTAGCCGGCAAAGACTCGCCCTGTTCCTCGAGATACGCATCGAGAAAGCTCTTGTAGTCGCCTCCGGGGACGAAACAGATCTCCTGCGAATCAGGCTTTTCGGCGAGGGCAAGGCCATATCGATGTGCAAGCTCACGCACTTCGGGCTTCGTCATTCCGCCGAGTGGGAACAGCGTGCGCCGGAGTTGTTCCTGCGTTAGTCCGAACAAGAAGTACGTCTGGTCCTTGGAGCGATCCGCCGGCCGCTTGAGCAACCAGCGGCCTTGCGCTTCGTTGAATTCGATGCTGGCGTAGTGACCGGTCGCAACCTTATCAGCCCCAATTTGCCTTGCCACAGTGAGAAGCTGATCAAACTTCAAGTGATTGTTGCAGAGGCTGCAGGGGATAGGAGTGCGCCCAGCAAGATACTCCTGCACGAAGGGACGGATCACGTCGCGCTCGAAGCGCTCTTCGTGATTGACCACGTAATACGGAATGCCGATGGTTTCGGCGACGCGGCGAGCGTCGTAAACGTCATCCAGCGAGCAGCACCGGCCCTGCATGGACTCGGGCATGCCGGGGTGTCCAGCCAGGCGGCGCTGATTCCAAAGCTGCATGGTCAACCCGATGACACTGTTCCCCTCGGCATGCAGCATGGCTGCGACGGTGGAGGAGTCAACTCCACCGGACATGGCGACGGCGATGGTGTGAGTAGGCATGGTGCTCCTAGCAGTTAGCACTCAGCTTGTGGATCAGCACTGCCCTGCTGGGAGCCCGGCAGAGCGGGGATCAATATATCTTCGCTCCGCTCAGGATGACAATGAGCCAACAGCTAAGGGCTAACCGCCTCTCTATTGTAAATGGGCGACAACTCCCGCAGGCGGGCAACGGTTTGCGGGATGAGGCTGAGTGCGAAATCAACCTCCTCGGATGCATTCTGCTTGCCTAGGCTTAAGCGCAGGCTGGCGCGGGCACGATCCGGAGGCAAGCCCATCGCAGTCAGCACGTGCGAGGGCTCGATGGCGCCGGAGGAGCAAGCAGCTCCGGTGGAAACTGCCAGTCCCTTGAGATCCAGAGCAATCACCAAAGCTTCGCCTTCGATGTAGTCGAAGTAGATGTTCGCAGTGTTCGGGACACGCGGAGCGCCAGCGCCATTTACGCCGCTTGATTCGATTTCAGCCAAAATTGCTTCTTCGATGTGCTGACGCATGACTGCGATCTGTGCTACATCGCCATGCGTGAACGCCCGCTTTGCGATCTCGGCGGCCTTGCCCAAGCCAACAATTCCGGGAACATTCTCCGTACCCGCGCGGCGCGAACGCTCGTGACTTCCACCGTGCAGCATGGGTTGCAACCTCGTCGCCTTACGCACATAGAGCGCACCTACACCTTGTGGCGCGTGCATCTTGTGACCGGAGATAGAGAGAAGATCGCAGCCGATCTCATTCACCCTAATCGGGACTTTGCCCGCGGCTTGAACGGCATCTGTGTGGAAGTAGACATCGGCTTCGGCGGCCACCTTGCCGATCTCCTGCACAGGTTGCAGAACGCCGGTTTCGTTGTTGGCCATCATGATGGTGATCAGTTTCGTTGCAGGACGGAGCGCGCGGCGCACATCATCCGGATCGATGAGTCCACGGCCGTCGACTGGAACGTACGTGACCTCACGACCAGCGGATGCGAGATGCTTGCACGAGTTCAAAACCGCATGATGCTCGGTAGTTGAGGTAATGACGTGATCGCCGGGGTGAACGAGTCCGAAGATGGCCAGATTGTCGCCTTCAGTTCCGCCGCTGGTGAAAACGACTTCCGAGGCACGGCAACCGAGCAATGCAGCAACGGATTCACGCGCGCGCTCGACGGCCGCTCGCGTCTCCTGTCCGTGATGGTGGATGGACGAAGCGTTACCAAAGTGCTCACCAAAGTAAGGCCGCATTGCTTCAAAGACTTCGGGAAGCACTGGCGTGGTTGCGTTGTTGTCGAAATAGACCCTTCGCATGAGGTTGCAAGTATTTTACGCCACTTTCGTGGGGGTACGGAGTTCATCGAAGCTCGCTCTGGGAGCGCCTTTTAAGAGGTTCGCCGAGGGCAACGAAATCCTCATTGCGGGACCCAAGCGCAACCTCTTTCACCTTTCGGTTACTCGCACTCCTAAAGCCACAGAGTTTCCGGCTACTCACCTTGGCCGCTGAATTGCTGAGTACGAGTGTGAAGTTATCTTTGTAAAGGGCCCCCGCTGGATGAAGTATTGCCGTCGTTGTGCTGTTATTCTTTTTCTCCTCCCCATCACAGCAGTTCTGACCGGCTCGGCTCTGGCCGATACCCTGCGGATGAAGTTTGACGAGCCAGGGAACAATTTCCGCGGCGTGTCCACCCACAGCTCGCTGTTCTCGCCCAAGGCGAAGAACTTCTCGTCTTATCCACTGGGTGGAGCCTTTGGTATACACAATGG